>VTLG01000488.1_pt1 | contig 140268 bp, 150 predicted proteins | sample 4694571 | NCBI WGS metagenome assembly VTLG01 (sample SAMN12604809, study PRJNA352737) | marine metagenome | biome: ENVO:00000447; feature: ENVO:00000209|ENVO:00000569|ENVO:01000036; material: ENVO:00002151; isolation source: viral sequences binned using virsorter ... | reverse complement strand
GGATGAGGATGAAAGTCTTGGTACAGACCTTTACAGTAATAGTGGAAGTACTTATAGTCTACTGGAGCCAGTTCGTACAGTTCCGTTTATTCATAATACTGGTTATCTCTTTAGTCAGTTCGATGGTAATGGAAACAAAGTACATGGAGTGGAAAAAGGAAAAGAGATCAAGGTAGAACGTCGCGGGTTACAGATTAATTATGTGACATTTGAAACCCCATGGCGAGTGTATGAGTAAATGCGTTATTCTAGGTAATGGCCCTAGTGCTAAAGAGTATACTAAGAATTCCCATCTAAGAAGATATAAGAATCCAGACTATGCTTGTAATGAGCGTGGTATGGAGTTTAACTCTGAATACCTTTATGCTGTAGATCCCTGGGCTGAGTTCGATATCCTGACTGATGGTTATGCTGGTAAGTGTAGATTCCTAAACTTCAAACCTATTCCAATGGACATTCCAGTTACCAATGAAGTCTTGAATCAAGGTGGTGGTGTTCCATTGAATTACGATATCAAAATACATAATCCGAATCAAAAGAAAAATGCACAGGGGTGGGTTTACTATTGTACTGGTGATATGCAGAGTGAAGTCTGGAAAGGTTACATCGCTAACAGACCCGATTACTGGTCTTTGAAGACGGCCTACATATTATATGTACCAGAATGGTCTAGAGTAGAAAATATTCCACAACGTATAGGTGGTGAATGGACAGCTCCCGCTGGTGCCTATGCTTTACAGGGAGCGATAGATGATGGTCATACTGAAATAGATGTTTATGGTTTCGATAGTATAGCTGGTGTGTATACCAGTTCCAGTAGATCATGGGAATATAACGATAAACATAATGTGAAACATAGCGAACATGGAAAGTATTTCTATGACCGCATAATAGAGAATAATCCACAAGTGAATATTGAATGGAAAGGGATTGATGCCTAAGAGTAAACATAGAAGAAAGGGTGATAAGCGTCCTGTAAAAAGAAGTGGTAGACATGAAAAGTTTGGTACTCCTGAGTATGCACAACAGATTGCAAAAATGCCAGAAGATGATAAACTTTACCATGATAAACCACAGAGACAAATTGCTTATCTGGATAGAGTAGCAACATTACCTCAAGTATTTTCTAAAGATGAATGTGCAGACATTATTAATAATGCATTGAATAATTGGAGTGAAACCGAATCTAAAATTCAGAAAGATAGAGATGGTAAGATAGAACAGAACTTTGAGGATGACTTTGATTATAGGAATACTACTTTATTCGTTCCACCCAAAGCTGATGATTTCATATTCACCAGAGTCTTATCCGCAATTCAATCTTTTAATTCTTGTGAAAATGGATATAATTTTGATATTCAGGGTTTAGCTGAACCACCTAATGTAATGAGGTATCAAGCAGCAGATATCAACAAGCATGGTAAGCCAGGGCGATATGATTGGCACATGGATCTAGGCCCAGGCTCTGTTCCTTCTATGAGAAAGATCAGTTATAGTATATTGTTAAACCCAGGCGAGTATGAGGGTGGTGAATTGTGTTTTCATATCGGTAGATTTACAGATCCTTTTCCAGGCCAAGATGGTACAGAGGTAACTGGTAATATGTTATTATTTCCTTCTTATGTAGTTCATAGAGTTCTTCCTGTAACAAAGGGCACACGCTATTCAATGGTTGGATGGGCACATGGTAACTCATTTCTATAAATAGTAATATGAAACAAAAGAGAGAAATGACTTATGATGAATTGATTCAAGAGTTGAAAAACATGAAGGGTCAAATTGAACATCATAGGTTACTAACAAAAGAAATGCATCGTCTAGATTGTGAATATTGGTTAATTCACAATAAGGAACGTAATGGTTCACTTCCAATTATAGAGTTGCCTAAATGCCAATCGAAGGTATAGCCGAAGAAGATGATGAAGGCGAGATAGTTATCGTCTTGCGAGAAACAAAACAATCAATGACAGAACAGGAAAGGCTGAAATTGATGCGTTCTTTTGAACGCAACATGTGCCCAGATTATCTGGATGATGGATACCCCCCACAAAAATTCCCCAAAGAAAAGACTTGACAATATTTCCTCAGTTTGATAAGCTATAATTAAACGATGAGAGAGGATTTATGAAAGTTAAAGTTCACTGCAGAAATTTTGATAGAGAATTCAAACTAGCACTTTACTCTATGGTAGAGTTTGCTATGGCTCGTCTTGTGACATCATCAAGACTGAGAAAGAACCTAACCATTGATGTTCATCTAAGGCGACATTCAGCTGAAGGTGAGGCTATGTTAGCTGAGACAGCTAATCCATATCGCCCAAGAGAATTCAAAGTTATTATTAACCACCATGCTCTTGAGATAGACCACTATGGTCGCACAAGAGATATGACTGAGTGGGCTCACGAAGTTCTCAAGACTCTGGCCCACGAATTGGTTCACGTTAAACAGTATGTACTAGGTGAACTTGCTATGAGAAAAGATGGACTCTACTCTCGCGGTATTAAGTATGATGTCGAAACCTTGTCAGAGTACTTTGAACTCCCCTACGAAATCGAAGCCTATGGTAGAGAGAAAGGCCTTCTGGTTTCATTCCTTGAATTTTGGAAACAGATTGAAGAAGAAGGACTTCTTGATATATCTTAAAAAAAGAGAGCACGAGCGTCGATTTATCTTGACAAAACTAGCCGAATTTGAGATAATATAATTGAACAGTTGAGAGAAACCCTTTTGGAGATTAAAATGGAAAGAGAAAGAACTTTGGATGTCGGTGAAATGGTTGTGGTTCATACCTTAAATGATTTGGTTGGTGAAGTCACAAAGCGATCCCTCAATGGTGATGGTGAGTATGATTACATGGTCTTATATGATCGTGATGGTTCTTGTGAGTGGTGTGAGTATTCTGACCTGCGTGAGGCAAATGACCTTGATGATTGGTCTTTGACTGAACGTGAATGTTTTTCTTTGTTTTCTTAATTTTAATTGGAGATTTGATATGGGTATGATGAAAAAAGAATTTACAGACCATGAGATTGGTTTGGAAGAAGTTCGAGCTGGTCTTGATTGGTTGTGTATGTATGGAAAGAAGTCTTTTAAAGACTATACTGGTGAGTGGGTTGAGGTTCGTTGTGCGAGTCAACCTAACTTTTTTGATTCTAATGTAGAACCTATTGCACACGTATTGGAGGAAGTATAATGGGTGATTATGAAAGAGGTGTTATAGATGGTATGAGAGAAAGGATTGAAGAAGACCTTGAACGTGCTGCAATGAGTATCGCAGTTCTCGAAGAAGAACTTGATATGGAACGTGCGAAAAAATGGAATGCGGTTCGTAAGTTAAAACTCTTAGAGTCTCATAATGGAAACATTGGTGAGTTAAGGTATGTGTTAGAGAAAGGTGAAGCACTGACACTTCACGATAAAATTGAAATTCTTAAAGAAGGAGTTACTTTATGAGTATGGTAAATGGTGAGATGGTAACAGCATTAAATGATCACACAAATAATTTACTTGACTTGATCAGAGAAGACTATAGTGATTGGTCTGAACTTTGTGAGAAGTATGATGGTGCTAGTGAATCCCGCAAAAAGATTAAAGATGAAATGATTGAAGACTTCAATCAAGGTCTTACATTTGAAAAGGGTCGCAAGTATCTCAAAATTATATCTAGTCGTAGGAATGGACAAAGATGTGTTTGGGGTTTTGTTGTTGCTAGTACGGATGATAAGAAGTTTCAGTTTGGTGACATTCTGAAAGCTGGTGGATGGGCAGCACCCGCAAGAAACTTTTCCAGAGGGAATGTGTTCAAGTTAGGTGCTAGACGATTTAGATGGTCAGGTTGTATATGATATATTCAGACTATGCACCTGTAGTGGTTTTCTGTTCAGAGTGTGATGAATGGATGGCCGAGGCTGATACTAAGTTTGAAGGTATTGAAGAAGACTTTCAAGGTCGAGATCTCCTTACTTTCAAATGTCCTATCTGTAATGATTCCCAAAGAAGTTATAGAGTAGGAAAAAGATGAGCTTGTGTTCTTATTGTTATACAGGAAACATCACACCAAAACATGATGTTGGCCATTGGTGGAATAATCCAGAAGATTCCGTTTACGTTTGTTCAGATGAATGCTACACGAAACTGAAAGAGCTTGTGGACAATGGAACATGGATGACACATAAACCCAAAGCCATCTTTGGAAAGAAGGGAAACAAAACTAGTGCAAACTTTGGTGATGTTCCAGAGGCCATAACTGATAAAAAGTTTACAGAAAAGACTTGACATTGTTCTGTGATTTTGGTAAGCTGTAAGTACAAAATGAGTGATTAACCCCAATGGAGTCATTATGAAATTCAATGATATGAAAATACGAGAACCGAAACCCGATTTCAGAAATCGTATGACTGAGCAGGATGGTACTGCTGAGTCTGGTAATTATAAAAGGTTGAAACATTCATCCGTAAGGGTGGTGAAGGAAGAGGTTATTAATGGTGTTAAGTATAAGGTCTTAACAGTAGGTTAAAAAAAAGAGAGCACGAGCGTCGATTTATCTTGACATTGTGCTCTCGTTTTGATAAGCTATAATTAAACAATGAGAGAAAAACCTTTTCGGAGAATGATATGAGTGTTGCAAAAACAATTTTGAATCAATTAGGTGGTAACAAATTCGCTGTTATGACAGGAGCTAAAAACTTCATTGATACTGGTGATGGTCTTTCAATGAGGATTGGCCGAAACAAAACCAGTTCCAACTATTTGAAAATTACTCTGAACATGATGGATCTTTATGATGTTCGTTTTTCCAGAGTAAGTTTAAAGGGTGGTGAGAGATCAGTTACCGAATACAATAATATTTTTAATGACCAGTTGGTTGAGATTTTTGAATCTCATACTGGTATGTACACTAAACTTTTTTAAAGAGATTTGATATGGCTATGAGTAAAGTAGAATGTGAAAAACTTTTGGAACGTGCTCACTTGTTGGGTATGGATGCTGGTCGAGATAGTACCCCAACTCCAATGGTAGTTGGTAGTCCATCCACCCCACTTGGAAATGACATTGACTATTCCAAGAAAACTTATTTCGTGGAAGGTGGAGTTTGTGGTTTCGCTGGTGTGGTTATTAAACCAGCACGTGGTAAATTTGTTTCCTATCTCAAAAGTTTGGATATGGGTTACAATCATTACTACGGCGGGTACTATGTTCCTGTTCGTGTGTTTGGTCAGTCTCTTGCACGTAAAGAGGCTTATGCAGATGCCTTTGCGAAGGCATTGTCTGAAGCTGGTATGAGTTGTTATGTTGATTCAAGAATGGACTAATCTCTGGAACGAATTTCAAATCTATCTATTTGTGAAGACTATTAAATTTCTCAAATGGATAGATTGTCCAACAGAGTATTGGATATGGTTAGATCAAAACATTTTTAATGGAGCTTTATGAAACGACATCGTATCGCCCCTGGCTGTTTCTTTGAACCGGCCGAGGACGAAGTAGAAGATCCAGTTGTAGGAGTCAACAAAGGTTCGATAGCCTTTGGTGATTCCTATTATCGTAGGCACTCACCTCTAGATGATGTTCCAGATAATTTTGAGGAACGTCTTGCTAGAATGAGAAAAGAAAATAGAGAGACAAAAGTTATTCCCGATCGCGAGGTGAAGTTACCAGACGGCTTTGCTGTATCTGTTGCGTATAATAAGTCTGGATATCAATTAATTCCAAAGGATGATTTATGAATAGATCTAAATTGAATGAAGCTGTTCAATCTTATTTGAACAAAGGCGGTAAGATTACTAAACTTCCAGACGGCCCTGACTTTAGATTTCAGGCCTATGGTGTTAGTGTGAAACCTAGTAACAAAGTAGACTTGACTTCTATGGAAGACCCAAGCTCAAAGAAACAAACTGAAGCTTTTGAGTCTAACAAGTTATGAGTCACGAATTCACAGTAGAAGTTCTTTACCACTTCAACTGTGGCGAATGTAAGAACTGGTGGAGTCAGACTTCCACTCCCACTTTCAATCAGACCACATTAACATGGGGCGTGGCTGGAAAATACATCCACTGCCCCCATTGTGGACATGAGACTGATGCCGAAATAAAAGAAAACTTTTTTGAAAAAAGCACAAAAAAAACTTGACAATGTTTGACCATTATGAGATAATATATCTGTTGAGTTAAGAGAGAAACCTTTTCGGAGATTGAAATGGAAAAAAAATTGATTGGATTTATTGATAGTAGTCTCATTGAAGACGGAAACGAAGAAGCTCTCAGTCGTGCTATTGATGTTTTGGATGAATGGATTGATGAAGATGAGGCACGTATAGAACTTGAAGATCACGCAATGAATTTTGAGGTTTAAAATGACTACAGAAGAAATTATCAACAACAGAATGAATAGGGCAATGACCTCTAGAGGTAAGACCTTTATTTGGAATCCTAGAAGTAAATTTCATGTCAAACGTAAGATTAAAAATGTTCGTTTGACTTTTGGTGATAATATTGAATTGACTTTTTTTCATCCACTTCCTAGTAAGACAAGTAAGTTGTTTACTATTGAACCTACTTTGGATTGCATGGATGATTTTTGTATAGTAGACTAATGACAATACATATTGGAGACTTAGTTAGATTGTCTGGCAAGACCAGACATGGAAAGAATCGTATTAGAGAACATGGAGATCTCGCTGAGGTTGCTCACATTGACGGAGTGTTAAATGCGGTGAGTAAATTTTGTGTCATTCATAAACATGGTGATTCGTGGAGATGGATTGATCTTCCAGAAGATGAACACATGAATTGGGAAATGGTTGAGAAGAATGACAGGAATCATATAGAAAATTTTATAGGAGAATAATTATGTCAGTATTTGTGAAAGAGTTTTTAGGAGCACTTGTGATGTTCGCTGCTATGTACGCATGGGCTGTGGTATTCCTATGTCTATAAACAGATCAGTACAGATAACGATTATGCTTTTTGTTGCATATTCGTATGTAAGTTTTTTTGATAAATGGAACATTTTTGTCTTGACAATATTAGGCTGATATGAGATAATATAGTCTGATTGATTGGGAATGTTCCCTTAACTCTAAATGAGATTTTGATATGAGTACAAATTCACTAGTCGCGTATTTGAATGAAGATGGTTCGGTTGTTTCATCCTATGTACATTATGATGGATATTCAACTGGTGTTGGTGAGATGTTGTTAGAGAATTACAATACCGATAAGTGTGCGAGGGATCTTGCAACTACTTTGGGTTATGCATCTTCATTGAAAGAGACAGTCGCTGCTTCTCATGAAGATCGTGCAAATTCAGATGTGGCTGAAGTTTATTCTGACTATCACGAATTTGAAGAATACATTCGTGAGAATAGTCATCTTGAATATGTTTATGTTTGGGATTCCACTAAAGTAGTGGGTGGTAAATGGTTGGTCGCTTCTTGGACAAATACCAAGAAGATGGTTCATAATGGAACTTGTTACGATTATGAGTTTGAAAGTCATTGGAATGGTTTTGAAGACCTCACAACTGTTTACATTCGTGAAGGTAATGAAACTGTTTCTAGATGGAAAAGGATGGTTGCAGAAGGTAATCTTCCCCATGAGTATTTGGATCACGCTAATGAATTAGATGTAATAGTTTCTAGATACCATCGGTCAGCAATGTCTGATATAGTTGAACGAGAGATGGCTAGTGTATAAACCACTTCCAGATACGATAACAATAAAAGACTCAGGCATTCATGGTTTGGGTCTTTTTGCAAAAGAAGAAATTCCAAGTGGTACTGTTTTGGGTATGATTCATTTTCAGTTCAATGGTGAATTGATGAGAACTCCTTTAGGAGCATTTGGAAATCATTCTGATGATCCCACTTGTGAAAAGTTTTGGGATTCATTAGAAAATGGTGCAGGTTGGTATCTTCGCACGAAACGTGATATATATGAAGGTGAAGAATTAACTTGGACTTATACGTTATATAAGGTTACAACCTAAACATTCTGAGAGGTGGATGGCAGTATGGATCGGAGATAGTATCAGTTCGTTGACTGCTCTGCTAGGGTAACACCCCTTAAACAGGCTCTGAGGTAGGAATGTGATGTGAGCGAGTTACGGCTTGGTGGAGCAACCCGATGGCCGTACATTAGTGATTCAAATTGTCTGGTCGTGAGACAACAGGATTTGGGGTTATCAATGTCGAAGTACAAGGATGAGCTCATGGTTGTAACCTTCTTTTTAATATAAATTGAGAGATTAAAAATGGCTAGAAAAAAAATTACAATAGAACGAAAGACAATCAAACCAGTTAAGAAGAAACGTAAACTTTCTGAGGAACACAAAGAGAAGTTAAGATTGAGACTTGCTGAGATGAGGGCTAAGAAGAAACCCGCAGAGTATAAGAATATTGCAAAGAATGTTCTGGAACTTTCAGATGATGACAAGTATTCTTTGAAGAATGTTAAGGAATGGATTAGAGAATCTAAAGATCAAGTTGCGGCGTTCAGTAAGACCGCACGGAGTATTAGATCAACTCCACAAGATAAACAGAAAGCATCCAATGCTGCTGATAACAAAAAAGCGTATATCAGATTCATGGAACATTATTTAAAAACTGGTGATTGGATCTCTACCTTTTCTGGTAAAGATGAAACACAAAAAGTTGTACCTAAGTGTGTTGCAATGGCTTATTATCCAGATGGTACACCAAAGAGAAATGTTGGTGTATGGTATCCAGACATTGAAATGGTTTGGACTAATGAAATGGATGAATCAGATTATGCACATTTGCGTGACGATTACATACCTACTAGAGAGGAAACTGTAGTTGGTGATATGGCACGGACTGATAAACAGTTTACGGCCTCTACTTGACAATATAAATATTCATGATACAATAAGAGTATCGCTCAGGGTAATCAAGGTGCACAACCTCTCCATCTAGTATGAACTAGTCCTTCAGCTAGATTATTTCCAGTGCAAACTCATACCTTGAAAAATGATGTGGCTCAGCCGAAGTTGTCTGGGCGATATAACTAATCATGGAGTAATTATGGCATTAAAGATAGATTTTGAAGAGGAAAATAAAGAACAATTAAATCCAGATACTCCCAATGCAATGGGTGGTACGGAGTTAGCACAGAAGTGGTTATTCAATAGACTTGATCCAGAACTTAAAGACTACTTTCAATTTGTAGCTTCCAGAAAAAGAAAATTAGAAGATAAACCTAGACTGTTTTGGGTACACGATCTCGCTCAAGATCCAGAAGTAGAATTTCTTAAAGAACATAAGAATATGCTTGAGTTTGAAAAGATTGTCTTTGTATCCCATTGGCAACAATATCAGTATGGGGTTTATCTTGGTGTGCCGTATGATCATGGAGTAGTTGTACAACATGCGATAGATCCTATTCCAGAACATGAGAAACCCAAAGATAAAATTAATTGTGTGTATTTCAGTACACCACATAGAGGACTTGAAGTTTTATTAGAAGCTTGGTCTGAGATGAAAAAACGATATCCTTCTGAAGCAGTTGATTCGGCTGAGTTGAATATCTTTTCTAGTTTCAAGATTTATGATAGACCTCACATGGACGAACAGTTTAGGCATGTGTATCAAAAAGCTAAAGACATGCCACAAGTGAATTACTCTGGTTCTGTTCCGAATGAGGATATAAGAAAGAATCTAGAGAATATGCATATACTTGCATACCCATCTACTTATATGGAGACTGCTTGTATCACTGCTCTTGAATCGTTGAGTGCTAAGTGTTTGGCTGTTATTCCAAACCTTGCAGCTCTTCCAGAAACAACCGCCAACTTTGCGTGGATGTATAATTATGAACCAGCTCCAGAGAGACACGTTGCAGTTCATGCACATATATTATCAAGAGCTATTGATAATTATTGGGCTGAGGAAACTCAAAGTCTTTTGAATGTTCAAAAACAATACTTTGACATTTTCTATAATTGGGATCTTAGAGCTAATCAATGGAATTCGTTTTTAAATGGTTTAAAGATGGGCATTGAAGAAAAGAAAAAACAAAATGATACTACTTGATTTTTCTCAGACCATGATCGGATCGTTCATGGCCATGGGAAAGGGTAATGTGGTGGTAGAAGAAGATCTACTACGACATACTGTTTTGAATACTATACGACAATATAAACAAACTCATCGACATATCTATGATAGTGGTATGGGTGGTTTAGTTATCTGTTGTGATTCAGCTAAGAATTGGAGAAAAGATTCCTTTCCAGAATACAAAGCAAATCGAAAAAAGAAAAGAGAAGATGATACTACTGATTGGAAATCATTATTTCAGTTTTTAGATGAAATGATTGAAGACCTGCGTAACTACTTTCCATACAAGGTGATGAGGGTAGAACGTGCAGAAGCTGATGATATCATTGCTGTATTGAATGAATATGTAGCAACAAACCCTACACTAATCATTTCAAGTGATAAAGACTTCATTCAGCTACAGAAATATGAAGGAGTTCAACAATGGTCACCATTAACCAAAGATTTTGTGAAAGGTGATCCAGAAGCTTCTCTTTGGGAGAAACTAGTTAAGGGTGATACTGGTGATGGTGTTCCTAATATTCTTTCTTCTGATGATACTTTTATAACTGAAGGAAAAAGACAAAGACCTATCACTACAAAGAAGTTAGAATTGTGGAAAGAAGATCGTTCTAGTTGGACTGAGGAAATGCATAGAAATTTTCACAGGAACGAGACTATGGTAGATTTATCAAAAACTCCAGAATCAATTCGTATAAATATAACCAACCAGTATAGACAGCAGACCCCTAAACATGGTAGGCTAATGGAATACTTTGTTGATAAACGATTGAAAAATTTAATGGAACATATAAGTGAGTTTGAATAATGACAAAAGGATTCCCAACAATCTTTAAGGAGATTGACAGTGCTAAAAGCCAAAAAGACAAAAAAGAATTATTATTGAAATATCAAACTCCAGCTTTGTTGGAGGTATTGAAATATTCTTTTCATCCCGATATCAAATTCCTGCTTCCAGCGGGTGATCCACCATACAATACAGTTGTTGATCCTTCAGAGAATCCAACATACTTGTACGGGCTGATACGGAAACTCTATTTGTTTGTAGAGGGTGGAAATGAAAAACTCAAACCAGATAGGAGAGAGTATCTATTTGTCGAAATGTTAGAAAGTGTCCATGAGGAAGAAGCAAAACTTCTTCTACAGATTAAAGATAAAAAAATTAAATGTAGGGGTCTAACCTATAAACTTATTAAAGAAACTTTTCCGAGTTTAATACCTTGATGAAAAACGTAAAGTCTTTAGAAGAAAGAATAGTTAATTTAACAAAACGTACTACTGATGGAATTAGTGGTACAGAGGAAGCTGAACTTCGGCATTTAGATATGAATGGTACAGAACCACGTTCAATAAAAGTAGTTCTTGCTAAAACAGGATTTGGAGCTCAGTTAGATTTACTATGGGATGAATCTATAAGAGGTTTCGCTACTACTATAGGTGGAATCACTTGGACATCCAATTTTGATTGGAAAGATTACGTGGCTACGCCATGGGAATCTGGTAAATATTATGTAAGAAGCTCCCGCCGAAAATAACTTTCTTATTGTCAACCCAAATTAAGAGGAATATGTATAAATTCATTCTTTTGTTGGGGCTTGTTATATTTAATTTTGTATCAAGTGTAAACACAGCCCAAGTGGGTCAGATATGGGTGCCGGGTACTCATAAGGCATTAGTACAAAGTGGTACTGCCGAAATGATGCCCCTTAGTCAACACCTATCAAATTTAGAGCCAATGATTGACCCTAGAGAATTAGAATGTATGGCAAAAAATATTTATTTTGAAGCGGCAGTAGAATCCACCGCAGGAAAGATGGCTGTAGCCCAAGTAACAATGAATAGGGTAAAGTCAAATAGATATCCAGATACAATATGTAAAGTTGTCTATGAAGGTAGACATCATGCAAATGGTCATCCTAAGCGAGACCAGTGCCAATTTAGTTGGTACTGTGATGGCAAGGGAGATGAACCTAGACAAACACCAGCATGGCATGATTCAGTAGAGGTAGCAGAATATGTTATCCGTACACCAAGTCTGATAGATATTACAGATGGTGCTACTCATTATCATGCTGATTATATTGATGCTCCAAGATGGTCATATCAAAAGAAAAAGTTGGTTAAGATTGATACTCATATTTTTTATAAAAAGAGAGGTAACTTCAATCTGTAACTTGACAAGACTCTGATTGTGAGGTATAATATTATTATGAGTGAAGAAACATTTTTAGATAATATAGGAAAACGTAAAGAGTTCTTCCTAAAGCTTACAAAAAGAATAGAGAAGGGTGAATATTCTATTCATAATTTAATAGATCGTAAAGGTCGAAAGGCGATGTTCTATCGCTGTAGTGGGGATATACCATTTAAAGAAAATGATTGTATTCTTGTTAAAGCTACAGTTAAAGAACATCGTGAATATAAAGACGAACCTCAAACATATTTGAATCGTGTGACAATAATTAAAAATGTAGGAGCGAAGTGAATATATTTTATTTGGATAAGCGTCCAGATGATGCGGCAGAAATGCATTGCGATAAACATTGTGTTAAGATGATTCTAGAATATGCACAGATGTTATCAACAGCACATAGAGTCTTAGATGATGATGTTCATCCAGACTTGTATAAGATAGCTCATAAGAATCATCCAAGTACTATTTGGACACGATCATCCAAACAACATTATGATTGGTTGTTTCGTCTGTTCAGAATGGTAAGTGCAGAATATACATTACGATATAGTAATGGTGAATTTAAAGTTCACAAGTCATGGGATAAACTTGGAAAGATTCTTGAGACTGCACCTAAGAACATTGAAGATAATGGTTGGACTGATCCACCACAATGTATGCCAGATCATTGTAAAAATGATGATGTGGTCAAAGCCTATAGGAATTACTACATAAAAGAAAAAAGTAAATTTGCAGAATGGAAAAATAGTTCTGTACCAAGTTGGTTTACAGAAGGAGTAAAATATGCCAACGTATGATTATGCTTGTGATAAATGTGATAATACATTTGAAGAATTCCAAACCATAGCAAATAGAAAAGTTCCAGAAGGTAAATGTATGGAATGTAATGAGGGGGATGTTCGACAACAAATCGGAACTCCCCTTTTTGCTTATGACAACATATCCTCACCAGGCCATCTAAAGAAGCCACCAAGATGGATGAAGGATAAGTTACAAGAAGTGAAACGAACTCAGCCTGGTGCAATAATGAATATACCAGACTAATGAAAAATTTTGATCATATCACTAGTCATTTAGAAATGAATGTACTAGATTTACCAACTGAATATCATGAAGGAAAGAGGTTCTATGTCACACCAGAAGGTGAACGCTATAAATCCATTACTACAATATTATCAGAGCTCACCAAAGCTGATATACAGAAGTGGAGAGACCGCGTTGGAAAAGAAGAGGCCAATAGAATTACTACACAAGCCTCAAGGAGAGGCACCGCCGTACATAGTATCTGTGAGTCCTATATCAAGAACCAAGACGGATTCTTAGAAGGAGAGTTACCACATATTATAGAAATGTTTCGGTCTATCGAACCTTTACTTGATAGGATCGACAATGTTCGATTAGTTGAAGGAGCATTGTGGTCAGATGAATTGAAGGTTGCGGGTCGAACAGATTTGATTGCAGACTTTGATGATGAATTAGCGGTGATTGATTATAAGACTTCAACCTATAAAAAGTCATGGGAAATGTGTCATAAATTTTTCATGCAGGGAGCCTTCTATGCTCATGCATTTGAAGAGAGATATAATCTTCCTATTGAAAACATTATAATAATAATGGCGGTCGAGAATGATAAGCCAATATTATGGAAAGAAACTAAAGAGAGATGGTTTGAACCTCTGAAACAAGTTCTTACTAAATATTCTTGATACTGTTGATCTGTTTGGATAGCAGTTAAGACGCGAGTTCGACTCTCGCCGCCTCCACCAAAGGAGCACAATGGAAAACTGGGCAAAATGGACTGTACTATCATTATTGATATGGTGTGGGATTATATACGCGATAGTGTATTTTGGATTCTTGTGATTCTTTGATGGGGGCGTCATGGTATTCGATTGGTTGTGAAGGCAAATAAGTAGGTATCCAGTTGAGGTACGGCTGTAAAAGTCCACTAAACATAATCGCAAATAATGCAGATTATACACCCGCATCGGAATATTACGCACTTGCTGCGTAACTGATAGCCGAGTTGGAGGTGTCACTTGGGAACAGAAGCACACCTCGCTAACTTATAGAAAGGAACTAATGCCATCTGGACATATAAACGAACCTCAAACTTTGGTTCAAGAGAGAGAAATGAAACTCAGATTTGAGAGAGATGTTGTTCGTGGTGATGTTCCACCTTATCACTTAGTGCCTGAAAGACTAGAAGAAACTCATAAAGATTTTATTCTTCCATACAATGTTGGAAGGTGTAGAGTTTCTTGGGCTAACGATGAATGGAAGTTTGAATATATTTAAGGAGAGACATGGCAGAGTATACATTAGAAGAACCTTGTGAATTTGTTTATAGGGTCGAAGCAGTAACAAAGATAGTAGACGGAGACACTATTGATTGTGTTTTTGATTTGGGTTTTGATGTGATGGTTAAGCATCGTGTAAGACTTTTGGGGATTGATACACCAGAATCAAGAACAAGACATAAGAATGAAAAGGTATATGGATTACTCAGTAAAGCTGCACTCAAGTCATGGGTACATTGGGCAACTATGTCTGATAGGGATGATATTGATATTGAAATAAGATGTCCAGAAGCAGACAGTCGTGGAAAGTTCGGTAGAATTTTAGGTGAGGTTTGGGTAAACTGTAATGCAGAAGGTGAACATGGTGGATGGACGAATGTGAATAAATGGTTATGTGAGAATGGTCATGCAGTTGGTTATACAGGACAAAACAAAGACGATGTTAAGAACGAACATTGGAAAAATAGACAACTGTTAGCAGAACAAGGAAAACAAGATCTGCTACAATGGGATGAGGATTAATATATGGCCATTAAGATACCTGAGAGTTTAAAGAAGGCTAGAAAAGATAGATCGGGCGATGGTAAAGTTAATACCAGCGTTGAAATGGTTAACGCTTCGGAAGAAGCATTGTGGGAGAAAAATCCTGTGGAAGCTTTGAAATATGAAAAGATTGAAACTAGAAAGAAAATGAATTGGATGGCAAGGTTTACTTTGTCTCTTATTACTTCTGGTACATTTTTGATTTTATTATACCTATTATTTTTTACAACCCTTGTCGATGCACATCGCGACTTAATTAATATTTTAGTTGGTGCCTACGTTGGCGTTTTAGCTAAGTCTACTGATTACTGGTTCAAGGATAAAGAAGATGCTGAAGAGAAAGAATCTGCAGCTTTAAATGGAGGTAGTTAATGTCTGATTTTAATGATTTTGGTTTTAGTACTGTGAGTGCTGATGATTATGCAGCACAACAAACAAAGACAGTAGATACAGCTAAAGAAGTAGTCTCTACGGCTACTGCTAGTATGAAACCTGAACTAGAAAAGATTGAGTCTAAGATTGCTAGCTTAACTGATAGTATGAGGGTCATGAGTGATGAAATGTCCGATAGGAAAGAAGAACTCAATGACAAATGGAGTACAAGAATGAATGAGGTAGAAGGATTGATTCTTCCACTTCTTCAGAATCTTGCTAAAGATGGTGATAAGAGAGAATGGATTAGATGGCCTGGAAGGACAGACATTCTTAATAAACAGATTGATAAAATTAAAGAAGTCACAAGGGGTGATTTCTAATGGCGTATTCGGATGAAGTTATCAGACACTACAAAGAACCAAGTAATGTTGGTAGTATGGATAGTGGGAGTAAATCTGTCGGTACTGGTCTTGTCGGTGCTCCAGAATGCGGCGACGTAATGAAACTACAAATAGAGGTTGACCATGATACTAATGAAATCATCGACGCGAAGTTCAAGACTTTTGGTTGCGGAAGTGCAATTGCAAGTTCTTCGTTGGCGACTGAATGGATTAAGGGTAAAACATTGGATGATGCGAACAAAGTTCAAAATACGGACATCGTTGAGGAACTATCGTTACCGCCGGTTAAGATCCATTGTTCAGTCTTAGCAGAAGATGCTATCAAGAGTGCTATTAAAGATTACAAAATGAAAAATAATATTATGGAGTAAGTGAATGCCCTTACAGACACAAACATCAAACGAATTCTATCAGAAAATAAATCAACTGGTAGATGATACCAAATTAAGCTATATGGATGCCATTCTACATTACTGTGATCAGAATGGAATGGAGCCAGAGACTGCGGCCCAGTTAGTTAATACTAAACTAAAGGCCCAGATAAGGGAAGAAGCTGAAGAACTCAATTTCTTTCCTAAGACCGCTAAGTTACCCTTATAGGTCACTTGACAAGTCTTAAATATATGTTATAATACTTTTATACGTTAATACACTGCACATACTAATATACGAAAGGAAGATATGTCATTTGCTGATATGAAAAAACGTAGTAAAACCAACCTCTCATCTCTAATCAAAGAGACTGAGAAAATTTCAAGTCCTAATACATTCGGAGATACCGATACTCGTTACTGGCGTCCAGAGTTGGATAAGTCTGGTAATGGTTATGCTGTTGTCCGATTTCTCCCCGCACCAGATGGTGAAGAGTTGCCATGGGCACGAATGTGGAATCATGGATTTCAAGGGCCAGGTGGCTGGTACATTGAAAACTCTTTGACTACTATTGGTCAAAAAGATCCTGTGAGTGAGTACAACTCACAACTTTGGAATTCTGGAATCGAAGCGAACAAAGAGATCGCTCGTAAACAGAAGCGTCGTTTGAATTACACAGCTAATGTGTATATTGTCAAAGACCCAGCTCATCCTGAGAATGAGGGGCAGGTACGTTTGTATCGTTTTGGAAAGAAAATCTTTGACAAGATTAATGACTTGATGAATCCTGAGTTTGAGGACGAAACACCAGTTAATCCATTTGACCTTTGGGAAGGTGCGAACTTCAAGATGAAGATTCGTAAAGTTGAGGGTTATTCAAACTATGATAAGTCTGAGTTTGAAGCTCCTACTCCACTCCTTGAGGATGATGAACAGATGGAAAAAATCTGGAATTCAGAACATTCTCTGAAGGAAATTGTAAGTGAAGATAAGTTCAAAACTTATGATGAACTGAAAGAGAAGTTGGATAAGGTTCTAGGAAGTGTCGGTTCTGGTGCTCAACAAGCAACTACCGATAATTCTTCTGTTCCATTTGATGGGGGAAAACCTTATAACCCACCACCTAAACCTGCCGCTGAATCTTCTGAAGGTAAGGAAGATGAAGGTATGGATTATTTTCAGAAGTTAGCTGAAGAAGCTTAATTGATTTGGGGGGAGTTACCCATCTGTAGTTTTCACAACTGCATCAGGCAAGGTAACAGTTTGGTTTGATGCATTTTGTATTAGAGATGAGTTGTCGTTATTGTTTACTATAATAGTCGGTGATACTCCCCCCTGTTGACGCATAGTTTCAGAACCTTTCATTAGTGTAGCTGATTTTTCAAATAGTGCCATTTGTTGGTCATCTATAGTCACACCCTTTAAACTATTGAGTGCAGCAATATTACTTTTTACACTTGCTGCATCTACTCCAGCAAAAGCTTGCATTCCCATACCTAAACCAGCAATACCTTGACCGATAATTCTTAATCTTTCGGCATCAATATCTTTATCTTTTGAAAGTTCTGCTATAGTGTCTAGTGGAGAGTCTTGACCAAAGAATCCTGCTATTGATTCCATTGCACCACTAACCACTCCACCAGCCTGACCACCAGCGAAGGCTAACATACCCAAACCAATATCTTTAATTCCAAGACCTAGTTGAGATAGTTTTTCAGCATCAATTTCCTCAAGTTGTTTTACCATCCCTGAACCGATACCACCAATGAATCCACCTATGGCTTGGCCAACATTTGTAAGAAGAACTTTTAGATTTTCACCAGTACCGAATCCTGCTATCCAATCAGCAGCAACAAGGAATCCCATAAAGGCGGCTATACCAGCACCAAGAGCTGTGAATCCCATTATGATTGCAGGTGGTGCAAGAGCGGCTGCACCTACAGCAACCATTAGTGCAATTAGTCCAGCTGTTCCCACACCCTCAAATATTCCAAGAAAATTACCCATCAATTTTTTGAGAGACTTACCATCTAATCCAGCCATGGCACCTAGTTTAGCAGCACCATCTGCAAGAAGAATACCAATAGAGAAACCAGCAATACCTGCACCAAGTGCGGACATACCAATAACCATCTGAGCAGCGGGAACTTTAAACTTTGCTATCAGACCACCAATGGTAACGACAATTCCAAGTCCTGTAGCAATCTCAGGAGTCATAGCACCAAAGAAGTTTGTCATTAATGTCGCTAAAGAAGAACCATCAATTCCACCTAAGGCCTCCATCCCAAATTTAGCTATTGCATCACCCATAAGGATACCAACAGAAAATCCAACGATACCAGCACCAACACCTGCCATTGCCTTGGCAAACACTTTAGGATCAACTTTGAAGGCTGCTAGTAATCCCGCAATGGTAACAACAATTCCTAATCCAGCTTGAGCTTCTGCGGTCATCGCTCCAAAGAAATTATTCATTACTACACCAAGTCCACTACCATCTACACCACTTATCAACTTCATTCCAAAACCAGCGACAGCTTCACCAATGAGTATACCACCAACAAAACCAACAATACCTGCGGCAACTCCAACCATTTGTTTCGCGAACTGTGTAGGTTCTACTTTAAACTTTGCTAATAGTCCTGCAATAGTAACAACAACTCCTAAACCAGCTGCGGTTTCCGCAGTCATTGAACCAAAGAAATTATTCAATACAGTAGTAAGAGCTGAACCATCAAGACCACCTATTGCATCTAGTGCAAATCCACCTACTATTTCACCAACCAAAATACCACCCATGAATCCAGCGATACCAGCACCTATAGCGGCCATGGCTTTAGCGAATTCCCATTTATTAACTTTAAATCCAGCTAATAATCCAGCGGCAAGAATAACACCACCCATTAGAGCTGCAGATTTTTCATCAAAGGCCCCAAAGAAATTTTGGATTACAGTTTTTAGATTTCCACCATCTGCTCCCATTAATCCCAATATAACATCTGCACCACCTAAGGCTAACATAAATCCAGCAATACCAGCACCTATTGCGGCTAATGCTTTCGCGAATCCTATTCCAATACCTGCTATGGATTTTCCTAGAGCACCAACACCAGTACCCATTCCACCGAATAGACCAGCGAGGATTCCACCAGATTTTTGATCTCTATCTTTGAATGTAGCGAAAGAACCAGACAAGGAATCCCTAATGGCTATAAAAATTCCTCTTTCTTCTTTTGCAGCTTGTTCTCTTTCCGATTTCTCTTCTGCAGCCTTTACTTTCTGTGTACCAGTTTGTTTATTGGAAAGACTCTTTAGAGTTGTATTGGTTTTATCGGCAGATGCTTTTACAGTATCAGCTAACTCTTGAATAGCTTGTTTCGTATCAGTATCTTTTACTTCTTGGGCCATTAGTTCCTTCTCATTTTGGCATTTTCTTGTTCTATTCTTGCATTCTCTGCTTTCACCCAATCATTTAATAAGTCCATATAAATTGCTCTTTCATACGGAATCATATTCTCTATTTCTGTAAGACTCCAACTATGGTGCTGAATCATAGCAAACGTACTAGTATAAAAGTTCGCCAGGGAATCGTGACTCAGCCCTATCCGAAAAAATCAGCTATACCTTCCAACATTTTCGTACTGGTTTTTCCACATTTACATTCTGCAGTAATCTCTTTTCTAAGTTTAGGCATAGTCTCAAAATATTTTTGTATCTCTCTAAACTGACCAGACGATAAAGAATTTAGAAACTCATTAATTTCTTTTTCAGAATAGTCAGAAGATTTATGCATCTCCTTACCTTCAACGACATAATCAATACATTGACCAATCATTTCAAAGGTTTTCTCTACTAGTTCTTCACCTTCTTTTCCTGCAACTTGTTGAGCAATTTCAATTTGTGGATATTTCATTTTGACTGCAATATCCTCAGTCAATTTTATTACATCTACATGGTCATCACTCTTGACAACTGTAATCTCATTAACATCTATTTCAACTTGATAATTACATTTGGTTTGACCTTGACTACAGGGGTCATCCTCATCTAAACTAAACTGGATTGGAATTTTGTCTCCAACCGATTTAGCTCTAAGTTGTAAAAAGATATATTCAATATCAAACATTGGTAATGTAGTTGTTTGAATATCTCCTTCCACACATGAATTTATAATCTGCCTCAATGCACGCATCATGTCAGCTTGTTCACCACTTTCCATTGCGGTCATTAATATCTTTTCTTCCTTAACTAGAAAGGGTCTATATGTAAGTACCTTTCCAGATGATGGAAGTTTCATAGTATGTGTTGCCACATTCATTTTTGGTAAAGCCATTATATTCTCCTATAATCAAGTATTATTAAATAATCTTAGTGGTCAAGCGAATTCCGTTGTGTCAACCAGTCCACCGCCCGTAGCCGCTAAATTAACTCCACCACTCGCGCCAGTCAACCACTTTTGATAGACAAAAGTCACGGGCTGTTTTAACACTTCATTTCCTGCAGAATGAGATAATTGAACTTCTCCTACAATAGAAGGAAAAGCATTAATCAACCTAATTGTATGGTCTGGTGCTGTCATTTCTGATTGTGTTCTGCTAAATTTTTTTATTTCTACTGTACAAGAATAATCATTAAAGTATCCAACATTTCCTGAGTCTGGATTTATTATTAGATTCTGCCAAGCCTCAAACAATTTTCTTTGAGCGAAACTTTCTGTTAGGTAAAAAGAAAATGCTGCTTCTGTATATCCAGAAATATATGGCATTTTTTGTGGTGAACCATATATCGAATGGTCTTGAGTTTGTAAAGATCTTGTGGGTATTGCTACTGCTTCACAGAGAAATCTGAGGTCAGACAATTCACTAGCTATTACACCAGTTAATGATGCAACATTTCTTGGATGAAACCCTACTTCAAATTTAGTGCCTGTAGCAAATCCCCTATAGATACTATTACCTACAACTTCTTTTAGTTTACTTGGATTAAATGACATTAGTAAAATCTCCTACTATCCTTCCAAACAGTTCTTGCAGATTCTTTCTGGAATCTTTCAACTGGAAGGAATATTGCAATTTCCCATTCGTCCGCATCTATACGAACTGTTGGTGATACTACATGATTACCAAGATATCTTTTGACACATGGAATGGCTTTACCATATTTTTTCAATAAACTATATGATAAATTTAATTTTGTAGTCTTGTCATATTTATTGTTACTAGCAAATTTATTTAAACTATCCATTAGTGCAGCTCTATGTTGTGGAGGTATATAATGAAGATTCAATCCATAGAACCCGCCTGGAGCTTTTTCAAATGGAAATACCAAAGGATACATATCCCAATATGGTAATTTCTTAGCCCACTTTGGATCATACTTATAGAAGAACATCTTCCCAAGCATGATGTTATCGTCAGGTTGTCTTTTAAGGAGTTGGTTTGGTGTTACTGCTTTCATCTTAGCACTTGCACTAGCTTGTTTAGCCTTTTCTCTAAACCAATCCCCCGCAGCTCTCGCTTTCGCTCCAGCTGTACTAGTTTTTATTGCTGTCTTGAGCTTATCTAAGAGCCCTTCATTTAGTTCCGCCATACTAATATTTAGTCAGATTGTCTTCAGTTAATATTTGAAATTTCCAGTTTCTTAGTTCACAATAATGTTTTGCTGCTTTCCATTTAGCTTCATTGATTCCCCATGTCCTTATTTCTCTCAAATATCTTCTTTTTTTCCTTCTATCTACAGGAGGGCCACCCTTTGGTGGAGATGTTTGTACTTTGGGTTTGATTTCTATAACACTTTCTTTGATAGTTCCGTCTGAGGTTTTGACTCTAATCCAGAAGTCAGGGAAGTAACGATGCTTTCTACCATCTATTGGTGAACGATAAGGCACAACTATTTCTTCACTTGACCACTTCAATACTGAAGGTGTTTTATCAAGATAACTCATAAAGCGAAGTTCCCATCCAGAACGATAGAAAATTTCTGTGGAATTTCCTTTATATTTCGATATATTCTTAGGCCTAAACTTGCCGCTATGTAACTTTTTCCAACCCATATAAATATCTATGTACCTTTATAACAACGGAGATAAAATGGCACAGTCAGCACAATTATATCAATATCCCTTAGATCTAGGACATCGGCAACAAGGAATAGGATCGGGGGATCATCGAATAACTTTCCAAATTTTAGTACCACAAACTACCAATGCAAATCCAGCTACTGGTGATATGGTAGCAATGTATCTTCCACCAGAAGCTTTAAAAACAAGTTATAGTCAGGGATTTGGAGATGTTGAAATGGGGGGAATAGGTCAGGCGATTATGGCTGGTAGTGTAGCCAATGCAGAACAGGCCGGTTCAGCCGCTATGGAAGGTAGATTTATGGATGCACTTAAAGGTACTGTAGCAGCGGGTGGTGGAGGACAAAATTTATTAAGTGCATTTAAGTCGGCTGGTGCTAAGGCTTTGGCAAAGGGAGTTGAGGGAAAAAATGAAGGTGCGATAAAAGCATTAGAAAGAAAAGTAGGTAAAATAAGAAATCAACATAAGGCTCTTATATATCAGGGCCCTGGCGGATTTCGTACATTTAGTTTTAATTTTGTTATGATGCCAAAGAGTAGAGATGAAGCTGTAGAGGTTAATAAAATAGTTCATTTTTTTAAATATCACATGCATCCAGATGTTGGTGGACAAACAGGGTCAATGAATCAATCTGGTAGTAGACAAGGTATAAGAGGCTCTGGTTTAGGACAAACAAAAAATACTTCAATAACACTATCCTATCCAGAAGAATTTAAAATAAGAATTTCTCCTGCAGGAAGGGATGGATCTACTAGAGTTGGAACAAATTCTGATGATGGTAATGCCGCTTCAGTAAGACCTTTGTTCAGAATAGAGAATTGTTTCTTAGAGAGTTTAAATGTGGACTATACTTCTGGAGGCCAACCAGCATTTTTTGCTGATAATGCTGAACCAGTAACAACCCAGCTAGCACTAACTTTCAAAGAAACACAACTTATTACTAAAGAATCAATTAGGCAAGGATTTTAATGTCAGAATATTTCTCAAATTTCCCAAAGATCCTTTATGATATAGAGGGTAAAAATAAAATAAATCCAAAATATAGTACTGTCATAAACATAATGATAAGACAAAAGTTTAGGGATGCAATTAAAGAAAATATTACAGTTTATTATCCATACTATATTGAAGAAGGACAAAGACCAGATGTTCTTTCTTATGATGTTTATGGAGATACAAAATATGTTTGGATGATATTAATGATTAATAATATAATTGATCCTTATTGGCAGTGGCCTCTTGATGCTAAACAATTTACAAAATATATCGAAAACAAATATGGTTCGGCCGGTGTAGCGAAAACGAATATACATCATTATGAACAAATTGTAAGACATAGAGTTGAAAGAACTGGAACTACAGATCCAATAGAAGAAGTTACTTTAGAAGTTGATTATGCAAGTTATCAGGCGGCTGGAGAAGATAACAGAAAAATTATTTATGATTTCGATTATGAAATGACAAAAAACGATGACAGACGATCTATTAACCTTATTCAACCAACATTCGTAGCTGGAATATTGGATGAAGTTAGACAGACATTTAGATAATGGCGGATAAAAATAATACTCAAGTATCGGGTGGGGCAGGTAATGTTGTAAACCCTAAAACTGCTTTTAATCCTAAAAGGCCAGGTAGATTCCCTGGCGATTTTAAGATAACAAGATGTGTTCTAATCTCGCCTACAAGAGGGGCAGATTCTCCTGTTGATTTACATGATGATGATAAACCAGATTGGACAGAGATAAATTTCTATGAGAATATTTATAGTTCTACAGTTGGAGGTGATATTACAATTAATGATGCAATAGGTATAATTGAAGCTACACCAATCATTGGTGAAGAGATTTTAGAGATATCAATGGCCACAGCTGGAGCTATACCAGAACCTATTTCTGATCCTTCTGGTAATAATCCACCAAATACAAGAGAAAAGGCACCTCTTATACATAATAGATTTAGAATTTATAAAGTAGATCCCCCAATCAAAATGAGTGATACCTTTAGAACTATTAAATTACATTTTATTTCAGATGTTGAATTTTCTAATAAGATGATTAAAGTTCAAAAGAATTATCCTACTAATGAAATTACAAGTACGGCAGAACCAGAAAATCCTGTTGATAGTAAAACATTTACCATAGCAGATATAGTTAGAGATATATTTTATGAAAGTTTTGTTTCGATGTCATCTAAAAAGAAACCAGCTAATCACAGACCTACAAATAAAAATCTTTTAGTTGAACCAACTAAAGGACTTTATACTGCATTTATTCCACATTGGACTCCATTTGAGGCTATTCAATTTTTAGCTAAAAGAGCATTATCAATGTCTTCTGTTTCTAAGGGTTCAAATTTTGTCTTCTATGAAACTCTCAAGGGATTTAGATTTATATCGGTAGAGACTTTAATGGTGGGAGGATTTAGTGGATATCAAAAAAAAGATCCAGAATCTAAGGCAACTAGATTTCCTCACTTTAATAATTTTAAAACTGAGGCTGAAGCGGGACGAGCCAATACTTCTTTTATCCCTGTTTTTGACGAGGGAACTCACGAACCAAAAACATCTCAGCCTGGAAATGAAGGATATGTCGCAACTTATACATATCAGCCTGGTAATATAAGTGGTCAAACAATGGAGGATAAAAACTCTGCAGTCGAAAATTATAGTTTAGTTCATACATTTAATACATTAAAGAATCTTAGATTGGGTATGTATGCGAATAGGGTTATAACTCATGATTTAAAAACAATGTCATGGGCAAAGAATGATTTTCATTATGTTGAACCAGAAAATGTTGTAAGTTTTGTAGATGCAACAACTCAATCTCAAACAGAAACAACAAACTCAGACAGACCCGCAGATGATGCAAAAGTTAAAGTAGATTTGGCGGTAAAAACCGATGCAGGTAAAATTTGTTCTAATGCTGCTGATATGTTAGGAAGACCAGAAGCTCATATTGCATTATTTCCAACTAATCAAAAACATGATCTTATATTTGCAGAAGGTGCTCGTAAGACTACTTATGTGGATAAAGACGGAAAACTTGGTTATGGATTGGATCAAACAATGCCATCAGTACATGGTTCTTCATCTTTATCTCATCCAAAAGAGACAGATAATAAAGTTGAGGAATGGTTATCACAAAGAATTTCTCAACGTAGACAATTAGAAACAGTAAAAGTTCAATTTAAAGTATCGGGAGATTCATCAAGAGAGGTGGGAGATTTGATATGGTTTAACTTTCCTTCAGAAAATCCAGATGATTTTGTAAAGGGTGGTGTTAATACACCTCACAAATATTATAGTGGAAAGTTTTTGATTACCGCTCTTCGGCACAAAGTAACAAACAACGAATATACTATGTCTATTGAAGCAATAAAAGATGGTTATCGGTCACAAATATCTAAAGGGTTTGGTCTAGCATTACCAAGTCTTCAAAATCCAGATGGATCTATAACTGGTTCATCTGCTATAGGCCCAGGCGGAGAAATTAAAAAGGTAGATGGTAGAGTAATAGGAGGATTTTAGTATGGCAAACTTCATGGGAAAGGATGGGTTTGTTTGGTGGCAAGGTGTAGTAGAAGATCGACATGATCCAGATTTTCTAGGGCGCTGTAGAGTTAGAATACTAGGTTGGCATACAGAAGACAGATCTCAAATGCCAACAGAATCTTTGCCTTGGTCTTATCCAATACAACCAATAACATCTGCAGCACAAACTGGTGTGGGTATAAGTCCAACTGGCCCTGTTGAAGGAACATGGGTCGTTGGTTTTTTTAGAGATGGTGAGGATGCACAAGAACCAGTTTTCTTTGGAACTCTTGGAGGTATACCACAAATACCATCACCAGATCCAGCGTTATCTGTTGGATTTTCTGATCCAAGATTGGATGAACCAAGTGAAGATAAACATCCAAGAGATGAGAGTACACCCAAAAAACTTTTGAAATGGGCAGCTGAGGATGAAGCCAAAGTTCCTAGAGCACCAAAGATTATTACACATTCCAGTACAGTAACGGAATTAACAGCAGATGACATTGACACAAAAAGAGATATTTCAAATAAAGGTAAAAGTGGAGTACTTGCTGATGGTAAACTTTTTCAAGTTTTATTAGAAGAACATAGTCTAAGGTCTAGATATCCAGACATTAATTATTTGGGAGAACCAACAACTCCAAGAGCAGCTCGGGGAATGGGTAACCATATATCAACTACTCCTTTACAAAAATATGGAATTGTTGGTCAGAAAAAGGCTTGGAGAAATGCATTAGGTGTTGGTTTTAGTGTAGCTGAAAATAATACAGATAGATGGCATGAGCCTGATCCAGAAAGTCTTTATAAAGCAAAGTATCCATACAACCATGTTCATCAGTCTGAAAGTGGTCATCTTATTGAGATAGATGATACGCCAGGTGGTGAGAGACTTCATAGATATCATCGGGCTGGTACTTTTGAGGAAATTGGTTCGCTTGGCCAAAGGATTACAAAGGTAGCAAATGAGGATTATCATATTATTTTAAATAATGATTATCATCGTGTACTAGGTAGTCGTTATGAAAGTATTCAAGGTAAATTAGATATATTTTCAGCTAGGGGATATTTTCATAAAACAAAAGGGGCTATGGAACTTGTATCAGAAGGTACAACTACCATAAAAGCTAATGATGTTTCTGTTCATGGTGGAAATATTGAATTAGATGCTACTGGTGGTACATTGTCTTTCAAAGCATCAAAATTTGAAAGGATAATTCAATCATCAAAAAATACAGATACAGTTTTAGGAGATTCTACCCAAAAGATTGTTGGTACTTATGAACTGAGGTCGGGAATTATGCAACTAGCTTCAAGAGGTCAACTGGGAATTTCTTCTGGAATGGGTTTAAATATAGCTGGTACTACAGGTGCTTCATTGACAGCTGGTTTGGGATTAGAATTAAATGGTATTGCTCCATCTCTCAGTAGTGGAAAATTTGTCAGTATTATAGGTGGAGCTGGAACTATGGTAAATGCTGGAAGTATAGAAATAGGCCCTACTGGATTAACTTTACACGGCCCAATGGTAGGTGGTGTTTCGGTGTGTTCACTTTCACTTGGTCTTACTAGTGCTACTTTGAAATATGGAATTGGAGCTTTAGCTCATTCTGTAGAAATAGGCCCAACTGGTATAACAATAGACTCTAAGGGTACTTATGAAGCATCGGCGATTGGTACGGCGAAGATGTCTGGAGCTTTAGGAGCAGAAGTTAGTAGTACCCTCAATGCAGAATTAAAAGGAACTGTAAATGCGACAGTCGAGGGAAGTGTAATGACCACAGTTAAGGGTGGCTTGGTAATGTTGAATTAGGAGTGAAATATGGGAATACCAGCATTAACTTGGAATACTCAAGAAAGCGAAGGAGTATCACCAGCTGAAATTGATCCTATTTTATATAACAATGCTTATGTGTATGATACGAGTCCTGCAAGTCCTATAGATGGTGTTCCTGTAGAACTTTTTAAAAAAACTAGGCAGTATACTTACAATGCAGGTAGTGGTACAGAAGATGGAAGTCCAGGCAATCCTGCACCATACTATAGTACTAGTTATACATCAACGAATCCTCATCATAATAATATGGTAGTGATTAAAGGTGGAGTATATGAAAAAGCAGAGTTTACAACGTGTACTAGTGGTGGAACAACTAACCCAACAGCGGGAGTAAGTTATGGAAACAATGTAGTTTTTGTTGATACTGGTTCATCGAGTCCATTAGTTTATGGGCCTATAATTGCATATTCTACAGGAGATAGCCCACAGTTAGGAGCTAATATTGAAGCAAACGTGGGATGGGTTGCAACGACAGTAAATGCAACGGCGGGAATTCATACTAATAATTTTAGTTCAGTAGCTGGAAGTTATAGTCCGTCTAGTCCTAGTTATGCTGGTATTCCTCTTAATTTAGATGATATAAGTTGGAGTGGTACTTATGGAAGTTATACTGGAACACAAGCAGCAGGATTTCCTGGCGTAAGTGCAGTGAGTGCACCTAATATTAGTGTTAATTATAGTACTAGTGCATTGTCACCAGCTGGAGGAACAGACCAACCCGCTTCATCAAGTCCTGTTAGTGTAACTGGTAGTAGTGGATCTAAGAGAGTAGAATTTTGGGCTCCAGGCGTAAGTTCAGCATCCCCTACCTCTTCATATTTAAGAGGGGGAGTGGAATTTGAAATAGCAAAAGATAAAAAGTATAAGATTAAACCTCTGTCTGCATTAACTGTTAATGCAACGGCATCAGTAACACCATTTGGAGTTGGGGGTGGAAGAACTGGAAATAATAAAGATATTAATACGACAACTCATTGTAAAGCTACGATTAATACAATCGGATTACATAATTTAGCAGATGCAAATAATAGAGTACATATAACTGGATCGAGTCAAGTACAATTAAATGGATGGCATTATGTTCATGATGTAACAGATGCAAATACATTTTCGATAGTAGTTCCTTTGAGTCAGGATTCAGGAACTACAACAACTGTAACAGAATTTACAGTAGAAACTTATGACGGAATAGATAAGCCAGGCGGAGTATTTAAAACTCCTTTGACTGTAGATTATGTAGATGAAGTTAATCTGTTTAGTTCAACTAGCGGTTATCATTCAAATGGAGATTATTTTACAACTTGGACAAGTACACAAAAATATAATTATCATACAACTAAACCACATGGTTTTTCTGCAGGTGATTCTTTTACAACATCTCCAAGTAGTGGAAGTGGTTGGTTAGGTACAAAAACAATTTTGAGTCCAACTGGTTCTCATAATTTTGATGTTCTTGTAAGTTCTGGCACATCTTCTGGCTCTCCTTCTACAACAAGAAGGTATACTGGAAGTTTTTCTATAAGTGGCCCAACAAAAGGAACTGTTAGAGCGGGAGGGAATGCAGGAAACGAAAATGTTATTATGTCGCATGATACCACTTTGGAAGCTGGTGGACAATATCAATATTATCCTAATTCATCTTTTAGTAATGTTGTTTATGCTGATGTAGAATGTGGGGCAGTTGGAGATTCTGATTCTTCAATGTTTAAATTGATGGGATTAGAGATAGATGCAGATACTGGTCGTTTGCATTCTAATGGTGCATTTGATGGGGTAAATAATAAAGGGGTGAGGTCTTTAGATTCGTTTTATCCAAAGTTCTTAGAAGCGAGAGAGGGAGCTTTAAATAGTACGATAACTACAGGGAGTGTAACTCAATCTAATAATTCGATTATATTAGATGATGTTGAAAGATTACCAGCTGGTCATTTGAAAACTTTTACTTATTCAAATGGATTTATTACAAGGGTAGTTAAAACAAAAGCTTTTACTCTTGAATATGCAAATGGTACATCTTATACAAGATCGGGTGTAGAAGTTGAAAATGATATTGGAAGTAATACTTATACAGATACATCGTATACACTTATATATGTTGATACTACTTGGCCAGTAGTAAATTCTTCTGCACATTTTATGTTGGAGAAACAAAATAATACTCCTATAGTTTCTGGAACAAGTATTATAGCGTATGTTGGCCCAGATGAAGGATTTCATATTCCAGTATGGAGTTCAATTAAAGCATCTAAGAAAACTTCACATCTTGGAAGTGGACATACTACTGATGCTAATGATTACAAATATCAAGATTTTTGTATTAAAGTCTATAAGAGTTTAAATGCTGATAGAGATGATTTTATAACAGTTTATAGTGATCCAGATAATGAGTCAGAACCAATAGATGCAAATACAGCTTATACTTACGTTTCTGGAACACAGATAGAAGGACAGTTTGCAAATGGAGATAATATCGTAACAGATATTAATACTCCTGTTACTAATTCACAACATCTAGCAAATACCTATGCTAATGGTTCTGTTAGACATTTTTGAGGAAAAGATATGGGAATGCCTTGTTCGATAAGTGGTGATATGTCATTAGGACATACTGGATTTTCACCAAGTCCAATTACACCAACGACAACAACAGTTTTAGCAATGAATGTACCCCCTCATGTTGTGGGTGATGTTATTGCAATTCATGTTCTTGGTAATTCGGCTCATGCTGGAACTATCGGTTTAGCGTCTACTACAGTCCTCGCTCAAAATAAAGGATTAGCGAGAATGATGGACAAGGGAGATTGTGGGGCTATGATACTTGGTACTGCAGCTACAATAATGGTAGGAGGATAAGTGCATAAATTTAAAAAATTTGAGAAATTTTCAAAGACAGGCCTTCAAGAACTAGTGGATACACAAGGTCAGATTGAAGATCTATTGGCACAACTAAAAGAAAACAGAAAAATTCTTGTAAAGGAAAGAGATGGCAAATTGGGAATCAAGAACCCTAGCTGAAAGTGGCATTGTTAAAAAGATAGGTGAAGAGGCCGCAGCGGCGGCTGATTCTGTAACTGGACTTGCCGTACAAATACAAAAAGTTGCCGAGGGAGCTAAATTAGTTTTAGGTGGATATGCTGATATTATTGGAATGGCTATAAAGGCGGCCGCTCAACCTTTATTGGATCAACTTAATGATTATAGAAATATAGGATTTTATTGTTTAGTTGTTAATCCGTTTGAACTTAATAAACCGATTGAAGAACCTTTTGGTCTTCAAATGAAAACTGATAAGAATGGTGGAGTAATATTTAAACCGAGTATAGATCTGAGCTTTGATCCAAGAAGTCCTACGGCCGGTCTTAATCACGGACAGGAGTATAGGGTCGGTGAGAAATATTCAATGTCTTTAAATATTTCTGACTTACCATCAAATTATAAAGATAGAAATGGAAGAAATAAATCACATGAAAACTTTATTCCGCCAGTTCCAGAAGTAGTTGGGCCTCCGTATAAATTAGTTCGTGGTGGGTATGATCCTGCAACATGGACAGGAACAATGCCAGACATAAGTAATCCAGGCCTTCCAGAACTTAAAGCCTCAGAATGTTTAAAAATAATGTCAGAATCTTTTGATGATGAAGGTGATGTACCAAAATTTCAAATGAAGAATCAGATGTGGCCACCTATGACAGATGATCCAGCGGTTCTTGATGGGCCATATACTGAAGAAGGAACAGCTGTAGATTCGTTTGATCCAACTGCAAATTTAGCTTTTCATCTTTATTCAAGTGCTAATACTGATTTGGCATTAAGTGATAGAGGTAGACTAACAAAACAAATTCAAGCTGGAAGACCAAATTATGCTGGAACTCCTGGCGTAACTGTATCTGCTCTTGTTATATTATGTGCGGCAACTGACCCTGAAGAATTTTATGATACCTTGACAAGTTTGGCTAACTTTTTTGGTGGAGGTGCAGGAGTTGTAGCATTAACATCAATCATGGCTGCGGCCCAAGCATTTCAAAAAATCTTTGAGCCAGATAATGTAAAGATGACTTTGGAAAATAATACTGAATATGGAACTTTTGGTAAAGACGATTTCATAATGGGAGAATCTTCTGGAGCAGTAGGACAAATAGTAAAAATTAGTGAAGGTGAGAAATCTATACGAACAAGAACTGTAAGTGAAATCAAAACAGATCCAGAAACTAATGATATTATTTCAATATGGAATAGAGATGTAGATATGAATCCAGATGGACATTGGAAAACATACGATATCGAATATACACCAAAATTTGATGTTACTAATAGATTTGAACCCAATGAAAGAATATATGAGGCTGAAGAATATGAAAGAACAGCTGTAGGTAGTGCCCGCCCTTCAAAATATTATAGAATAAAAGGTGAAGAAAATACAGGCCTTCCAATACATTTGTCACGACAGGCTCTTCCAAAATATGGTAAGGTCATGGGATTGAGTGCTTTGGCTCCAAATTCAGTTGTACCAGACTTTACATCATTCACTGCTGGACAAATGATCCCAGGCTGGAATGATTTTTTTGATGGTCTTATAGAATTAGCTAATGGTTTAATTGGTCTTGCAACAGATGCCCTTGAATTTCTCAATAGATTAATTCAGGCTATAGATGATTTAACAGCTTATCTTGTAGGTATATTAGCAAAAATTAAGACCTTTCTTGCATACTTAGAAAAGGGATTACCCAATGCTGGAATTTGGATGTTGGATATTAAGACTAATGGAGGAAATAAAGCAATACAGGATGCACTTACAGGATCAAGTGGTGCGCCAGGAGCAAATTATAAATTTACTTTTGGTATAATGTTAATGTCTCTAGAAATTAATGGTGTAGATCCGATGGAAAAACTCTTTGAATTACTTGGAATGGGAGCTTTTCAGGAAGTTACATAACTTAACTAAATAAATATAAAAAGGAAACATGCCTACTTATAACAAAGGTTATAAAGATTTGAGTTTTGATTTTGAAGCAAATCCTGTTACTGGTGATGTTTCAACAGTCAAGGATACTAACTCTGTAAAGAGAGGTATACAATCTCTTCTAATGACCGAAAATAGAGAAAGATTATTTAATCCAGAGTTGGGCTCAGGTGTAAAGAATTTACTTTTTGAACCTATGACCGATTTGACTATTGAAAGACTTGAGAATGAAATTACCAGTGCAGTTAATTCATGGGAAGATAGAGCTGAATTATTAGAATTAGCGATAACTTCTGAGCCAGACTATAATCGTTACAGAGTTGCGGTGATCTTTAGATTAATTAACCAAGTAGAAGAGGATACTTTAGAACTTTTCTTAACTAGAGAGAGATAGAAAAATGGCAGATAATGCTTCAAAACTAGCCGTATCGGAATTAGATTTCGATAATATAAAGACCAATCTAAAACAATTTCTTGGTGACCAAAACGAATTTGCTGATTATAATTTCGATGCATCAGCAATGTCTGTTCTCTTAGATCTTCTGTCCTACAATACTCACTACAATGCATTCTATTTGAATATGATTGCGAATGAGATGTTTCTTGACACGGCATCTATTCGTAGTTCAGTAGTTTCTAGGGCTAAACATCTTGGTTATACACCAGTATCAATGAAGGGTGCTAAGGCTTATGTAGATCTTACCATTACCCCAGCCGATGATCCCGCTACAATCGTAATAGCAAAAAATACTCAATTTTCTGCAGCTGTAGATGGGGTTGCTTATACTTTCTGTACTTCAAATTCTGCTACTGTTAATGTCAATGCAAATGGAATTTATACCTCAGCTAATGTAGAGTTGACACAAGGTATACCACTTACTCACAAGTATACGGCAAATACAAGTGATCCAGATCAAAAATATCTTTTACCAAATGCTAATACAGATACTACTACACTTACTGTTAAAATTCAAGTATCAGCTACAAGTTCAGATTTACACACATATACAGCTGCAAATGATACAACAACTGTCAACTCTACAGCAAATGTATATTTCTTAGAAGAAGATGAAGAAGGAAGATATGATATTACGTTTGGAGATGGAATAATAGGAAGAGCATTAGTAACAGGAAATATCATTGTATTATCTTCATTGGTTGCCGATGGTGATGCTCCAAATGGTGCTAAAACATTTTCTCCTGTAAGTGGTGTTGGTGGATATTCAAATGTAATAGTGTCTACAATTACCAATGCTGTCGGTGGTGCTGAACGAGATAGTATTAATACAATAAAATTTAATGCTCCAAAAAATTATCAGGCACAGAACAGGGCAGTAACAATTAGTGATTATAAAAGATTACTTGAAAGGGATTATCCAGCTGCGGAATCTGTAATTGCATGGGGAGGTGAAGAACATGATCCACCAGTATATGGAAAAGTTTATCTAGCTATTAAACCACAAACTGGTCTGTCTCTTTCTTCATCAACAAAATCCTATATTGCAGATACTGTATTGGGTGGTAGAAATATAGTATCAATTACGCCAGAAGTTGTTGATCCAGATTATATGTATATTACAATAACTTCTACTATTTCTTATGATTCTACAAGAACTACCGAATCTGCAGAAGAAATAAAGAATTCAATCTCTAATACAGTTTATCAATATGGTGTTAATAATTTGGGGCTATTTGCAAATCAATTTAGATATTCTCCTTTGATTCAACAAATAGACCAAACAGAAACTTCTATAGAAAGTAGTTTAACTTCTGTTAAATTAAGGAGAGAAATTACTCCAATTTTAGGTTCTTCTACATCTTACACGTTGAAATTTTCAAATGAAATTAAACACGATTCAAATACTGATGTTTCAGTTTCTAGTACTAGATTTAGTCACAATGATGACAATGGAACACTAAGAACAGATTGTGAACTTCAAGATGATGATGGGATACTACAAGTTTTTAGAACCTCTGGTGCTGATAGGGTGGTTGTTGCAAATAACGTAGGAACAGTAACTTATGGAACTGGTGTAGTTGCTCTTACTTCTTTTGCTCCAACGGCAATATCAGATGGAACAAGTGAACTTTCGGTAACTGTTGAACCTGAATCAAACGATGTCAAACCATACAGAGAGCAAATTTTGTTGATTGCAAATAGTGATATTTCTTTATCTATGGTCGATACTTCTGGAACTGGAAAAGCTACTATAGTACAGACAACATCAACAACTAGCTCGGGATACTAATGCGTTCGGACGGCGGGGTTTTATATACTCAAATTGAAAGTCAGTTACCTCAATTTGTACAACAGCAACACCCCAAATTTACACAGTTTATTGAGAAGTATTATGAGTTCATGGAACTCAATCTGCTCACTATTACTGATGTTAATCTTAATGAAGACAAACCTATACAGGAAAGTGATGTTGTAACTCACACAGTTACAGTTGCAACTGGTAATAACGATTACAGTAATAGTACAAATAAGTTATTTGTTGGTGGTGCAGTTTCTCCTACTGTAAATGTTGTTACTGGTACAACTTATGTATTTGACCAAAGTGATTCTACAAATGACACTCATATTCTTAGAATTTCCACTACACCAGATGGTAGACATTCGCCTGGAGGTGAAGAATATTCAAATGGTGTTAATGTTGTAGCATTTGGAACGCCTGGCACCGCAGGTGCACAAACTTCAGTTTATATCGAACCAGATCTAGCCAATACCTATCTTTATTACTATTGTAATAATCATTCGGGAATGGGTGGTAGTATTCGTATTGCGGATTCTACTCCTTATATTGCTCTTGAATCTTCTAATACAACTAGTTCAGATTATCTTGATCTTGAAAATCCAAATCGTCAGGGGGTTCAATTTTTAAGTGGTGAGATTATATATGGTTTAACTTCTGGTGCTGAAGGAATCGTTAGAGGAAAATATAGTAATACTAGAACTTTTGTTGAAGAGTCAAATGAAGGACAATTTGTATCTGGTGAGACTGTCAAAGGAAAGACCTCAAGAGTTACAGCAGTAGTTAATACCTACACTAGACAACCTCTCAATGCCGCAAGAAATTTAAAATCTTTTCAAGATGTAGATAAGGCTCCAGCTGGATTTGTAGAACTTTTCCGCAAAGAGTTTCTTGATGGAATGCCAAAGGATATTCTTGCCGATAAGAACAAAGTTCTAAAAAACATTAAAGACTACTATAGAGCAAAAGGTAATGAGGCTTCTTTCAAGTATATCTTTAGATTACTTTATGGAAAAGAAGATGTATCCTTCTATTATCCAAGTACGGATATGCTCAGACTTTCTGATGGTAGATGGACTCTTGATAAGACTTTAAAAATAGATAATAATTTAGCTAATAATTTCTCTGCATTTGAGGGTAGAATTATTAGAGGTCAGTCTTCTAATGTTACAGCTATAGTTGAAAGAACACAGACATATCAAATTGGTGCGACAACCATATCAGAACTTTATCTATCAGAGATTGATGCTAATAATGCAGCTGATGGATATACTACATTTGGTTCTAACGAAAAACTTACCACTACAACTGCTGACTCAGATGGAAATTATGCGTCTGCAAATACTACTGGAATTTTACAAAGTATTACTGTCACCGCGGGTGGCTCTAACTATAAAGTCGGAGAAGATATTCTTGTCTCTGGTGGTGGTGGAGATGAAGCGGCAGTTAAGGTAGCTTCGGTTTCTGATGCTACAATTAGTGATTTTAATATTATAGATGGTGGTGATGGTTATGCAGTTGGAGATTCGGTTTCGTTTGTAAACGAGGGAACTGGTGGTACTGGTGCTTCTGCTAGAGTTGCAACGATTGTTCCCACGGCTAATATTATTACAACTGGAACTGTTATTAATACAGTTAAAGATGATACGTTAAGTGCTTCAGCATTCTCTTCACCTTTCGATACAAAGAATGCAAATGACCACATGCTTTCAAATTCAACTACCACATTTAGTGCTAGTTTTAGTGGTACTGCTCCAAAGAAAGGAGATTTACTCTTTTTAGCTGAAAGGGGTGGATTTTTAACTGAAGATGGACTTACCTTAAAGACTGAACATGGAGACAATGAATTTGATAGAGAGGCGGATGCGACTATTAATAATTATGATGGGGATACCGCAAAGGTTGGTACAGTAGTTCATGTAGCTGGTTCGGCTGTAACTTATGCTATCGGATCAATTTTTACTGATCCAGTTACAGGCACTAAGACTATTAAGAATTTCGCTGATGATGATGTAATAAGTGTATATGATACTCAAAAAGATAAAACTGGATCAGCAAAGGCTGCAAATGGTTATAATGCTGTCATGTATGATACTGGTGTAGATATTACCCTTTCCAATACTCCAGCTGTAGTCACATCAAATACTTATCATGGAACTTTTACAGAGAAGGTTACATCAGTTGGTTCGATTCGTTCTATACAAGTTCTTTCTTCTGGTCAGGGATATGCTAGTATTCCAGTTGTAACAATTGCTAATACTATTTCAATTTCTTATGGTAATGATCCAGCTAAGTTTGGTGCTAATTCTATATTCTTGAAATTAAACACTTCTATTGCAAATGACTTTAGTGGAAATACAATTATTAAGAATGAAGGTAATACCGCGGTTGGTACAGTTTTAGATCCGATTGACAGTAATACAGGCTTGGTAGATACAGGAAATACCTACCTACGAGTTAAGATGACTTCGGCGAATACATTCTCTGGAACTGACACTATAACTTCATATTCAAATGAAGATTCACCTACAGCAACATTAATCGGTGACTTTGTATCTGCCAACTTGGTAACTACTGGATCTCCAGCTACTACAGTTACAATTACTCAAGCTAGTCATGGTCTTACTGCTGGTCAAAAAATTTCAATCACAGGATCTGCAAAAGCATCCTCTGATGCTAACAAATACAACAATGTTCATACTGTTGCAACAGTTACAAATACTTCAGTATTTACGATTACACTACCAAGTGCACCAACTAATACTGCTGCAGAAAACCTTCTTCTTACTAGAAGAGTAGTTACATCTAATTTATCAAGTTCAAATACAACTTGGGCCAATACTGGAATAAATGGTAACAATGCTGTAATCTCAATCGCATCTATTGCTATTGGTGCTATTGAAACTCTTTCGATATACAACTTTGGTGCTGGATATACTTCCGCTCCAAGTTTAGATGCATCACAAGCAGGAGATGGAAATGCAACTCTATCTGCTAACTTAGGAGCTCTTGCTGAGTATGATGGATATTTTACAGGAACACAAGGACTGTTAAGTGCTCAAGGAAAACTTCAAGACAATTTCTATTATCAGAACTTTTCTTATGTAATTAAGACTGATGTTGATATTGCAACATATCGTAATAAAATAACGGATCTTTGTCATCCCGCTGGATTGTCAATGTTTGGTGAGGTCGCAATGTACCTCGCGGGTGTTGCTTCATTTATGGGATCTGGTACGAGAGATATTAATTTTGTTCAGGCCAATACAGCACAAGTTGCAAATACATTAGGTGTTCCGTCTTATAGAACTCATGTAGTTCAACACGCGAATCAGAATACGGCTTCACAAAATACTCAGGTATCGTTTTCTTCAACTCCAAACATAATTCTTACTCCCCCTGTTGCAATAGACAATAGGATGGAGTTTCCTGGCATAGATTATGATTTACTTCTAGAACAAGAAGGTGGGGGAATCGGCACTGAAGGTTCTGGTTGTACCATTGGTTTAGAAACACAAGAGACATTACTGTATGGTAAACAGTTAATGACTGAACATGGTACTAATACTCTTATTCAAGATAACGGCCCGGGCGAACAGACAATCAGACAATTCCAGACAGATGAAAGTGCTGGAGGTGAATATGAATCTTTACTCCAAGAAGATGATGTATCTAAATTCTTATTTGAAGATTATTTTGATTCTATAATTCAAGAAGATGGTTATAACCTTGAACTTGAAGATCAGCAAGTTGGTGATAATTATCTGTTATTTGAACCTTTAGAAGCTGATGCATGGATTCTTTCTGAAGATGATACAGATTCATTCCACATTATACAAGAAGACAATGTTCCAATATTTAATATAATAATGGAAGAGGCATCTGGTGAGGGAAGAATACTTTACGAAGCTACTACTCCATATCTAGATCCTACACAAACTGCAAACACTTTTATGTTGGGTGTAGAGCCTCCAGTAATAGATGCTACTAATTATCTTCTTCTTGAAGCTGTTCAAGCAATTTACGATTCAAAGATTACAGTTACAGATCGTGATGAGGAACGAGGATTTCTCTTACCTAAGATCGAATTTCCAGAAGAAGAGGTAGGAAGTGTCCATATTGATATGGGCTTTGGAAGTCAGTTAAGATTAGAAACAGATCTTTATGATAGTATCCAACTGGAATACACACTTCAAATGGATCTTCTTACAGAAGATGGTCAACCCCTTCAAACAGAAAGTCTTGACAATAAATTTATTGCAACTGATTTATTTCATGGTTCAGCTGGTGAGACAGGAGATATTTTACTTGAAACTGGTGGTTTAGTTCTTAATGAAACTCAATCTGTAGACATAGAAACAGAAGGGTTTGATTATGAATTGTTGATGCTTGAAGATACAAATGGAATGTTCCCTGTTTATTTGGCAATGGAAGATACTATGACCGATGAGGTCATTAGTGATCATGTGATTACCATTGTTCCAGGCTCAAGAGAAGAACATGCTGATGAATTTCAACTTTTAACAGAACATTCTACTGGTGAATCTAGTGGTGGATATACTATTACCCATAGTGAATTGGTTACGGAAGGTGGAGATAAATTAGTTGGTGAGTCTGCTCAGGATGCTTTAGGAATCTCTGCTCAAACAAGAATGGGAGGGGAAAAATTTGCATCTGGAAAAGGTGAGGCAGTAGCTGGATTCATTCATAAACTAGAAGGAACAATAACATTTAAGAGTGGTGATGATTTTGAGCTCCTTGCTGAAGATGGTAAAAGATTTGTATCTGAATCAGATTTTACTTTTGATAACGTATTATCAGAAGCTGGAGATACTTTTGTAGATGAACGTGATGTGAATAGACAATTTGTAAGAGAAGCAGGAGATCCTGCAGATGGAGAATCATTTGTATTCTTGAGAGCAAGTTATGATAGAAAAGCGGAAGCAGTAGGAACAGGAACATTTTTTGAAACAGATTTTAATGCTCCAATAGTTCTTGAAGATAGAACTGGTGTTATTGAATTAGAACATGGTACTTCTCAAGAGGAATTGATTGTATTAGAAAATTCAACTGACAGAATTTTTGAATATCTCTTGGCAGAAGCTGATCAAGCTTTTGATAGAATTGCTCATGAGAATTATGATGTTAATGAAACTAAGAGTAGATTAGTACATCAAGAATATTTAGATGTCATTATAGACGAATCGGGAGTTGCACTTGAAGAAGACTTTAAAGTACAATTAGAAGATTATTGTAGTACTCCTAGTATGCAAACACTTGTCGCAGAAAATGGAGATAATCTTGAACTCGAACACATAGAAACTACATTCTTTGGAGATGAAAGATTAATAGCTATAGAGAACCTTGCAAATGAGAGAGAGTTGACTATTTCAGATTTTACACCAAGTCTTGCATTAGAAACTGATTTGTATGTGGCTCCAGAAAGTATAATTCTTGAAAGTCACACAACATGGACGGATGGTGCTGAATTCGGATTAATTCTACATGAAGATGATTCATTAATTGCTACAGAAAGAACAGATGACCAAGGCCGTCAATGTTATATTCTACATGAAGAACACTACGCTCATGAATTTAATGAGGGAACAGTTACAGTCTTAAATGATTATGATCCAGATGATAGTCATTCTGCAAATCAATCTACTATCGAAATTCAATTAGATGGAGATACAAAATTTCCACATGGAGTTAGATCTAGTAATGCTAAGATCATATTTCATGCAATAAATGATTCGGCCGATGTTGTAAGTGTCGGAAATCCAATAACCGATTCTGGAAACACGTTAAGAGAACATATAATCCAAGCAGATTTTGGATCTTTCTTACTTGAATCTGGTGATGGTGTTATATTAGATGATGCCGATGGAGACAAAGTTAAGAGAGATTTAGGATTTGCTACATCTCAGAATTATGTGTTAAGATATGGAATTGCAGAACGGAATGAATCTGATGTTAATTTCTTGAAGGTGGAGGAAAATACCTCAGTAACATCTTCTGATACACCAGATTATTGGCAGTATACTATTAATGGATGGAAGAGTACAGTAACTGCAGATACTACTGTAACTCCAGCGGAATTGAAAGAACGAGTCGGAAATGATATCGTTCTGGAAGATGGAGAACGGCTCTTGACTGAGGATGGAGAAGTGACTCAAGACAATTTAACATTGTTACTTGAAGATGATAATTATTTGAACATGGAAGAGAATGATTCTCTTCTATTTGAAGAGGTTGATTACTATCATCCATCTAAGATGCTTTATTATGAAGAACAACTTTATAGGATAGATTATATAGCTAATAATACCTTCTTCAAGGTATCTACTGGTGAAGAATTGTATCCTATTTTAGACGCAACGATCAAGACACAAACTACAGAGTTAGTTTCTTCTTGACTAAATATATAAGAACAATAATCTCAATAAGTTTTTTTGGAGGAATTTAGATGCCTGCTTTAGTAACTAATAAATTTCGTATCCACAATGCGAAACAATTTGTGGAAGCATTTGATGAGGTGTCCTATACTTCGGGCGGTACAGTTACAGACTCGAGCGGGCTCCTCAATACAAATATGTACCTATTCATAGGTAAAACAACCGCATGGTCGGATGATAGTACACCACCATCTCCTACCGATGCCGTAGCGAATACTCACTACGAACACTGGCGAGATATGATCGCAGCTAAGAAGGTTACTTCTTCAGATGTGTCTCATGTAGTACCAAGAAAAAACTGGACTAATAATACCAGTTATTTTGCTTACACTCACCAAAATTCAGACCTTTTTAGTCAAGACTTTTATATAATGACAGACGAATATAATGTCTATAAGTGTCTTGCTAATAATGATACAACTTCTGCTGGAGCAGTTGGTACAACATCAACTGTAAAACCAACTGGAACTGGTACAAGTCTTATTAAGACTACAGATGGTTATCAATGGAAATTTATGTATCAAATTTCAGCGGCTGATGCTTTGAAATTTGTTACTCCAAATTATATACCAGTACAGACAGTAAGAAGGGCAAATGGTTATCTTGCCAATACTAACGATAGTTCACCTGGCCAAAATCAATATGATGTTGAGACTGCCGCTGCAGCCGCAGGTGGTGGTAATGGAGCTATTGAAGTTATCCAAATTACCACAAGAGGTGCTGGATATATGGGTGAGGTAGGAACTGTTTCAGGTTCACCAACCACTTCATCCGTAACTATTTCTGGTGCTACTTCTGGTTTTCAAAATGACCAGATTGTAAACTCAGACATATATTTCACAAGTGGAACATATAATGGTAAGGGTGGAACTATTACAGATTACAACCATAGTACAAAAGCTGTAACATTTACACCAGCATTAGCTGGTGCACCAAGTAATGGTGATGGATATGCTATTGGGCCAAAGGTTGTTATTTCTGGTGATGGACAAGGAGCAAATGCGAGGGCTACAGTCAATACTACAACTGGTGGTATTAATGCAGTAGCTATTGTTGACTCAGGTAATAATTATTCAAATGCAACAATTTCTATCGTTGCAAATAATACTGGATTATCGATTACACCAACATCTTTAACTCCGATTGTTGGGCCAGTAGGTGGTCATGGAGCAGATTCAATTAAGGAATTGGGTGGATATTATGTCCTTACCAATGCAAGACTTGAGTATTCAGAATCAAATAATTTTACAACAAATAACGATTTCCGTAAAGTGGGTATCGTAGCTCAACCAGAATTTGCTAATGGTGATATTGCTACAGCGTCTGTTGCAGACCAAGCAACAACTCTCATTCTTAAATCTTGGAATGGAACTCAGTATTCTGCTGATGAATTAGTAACTGGTTCGGTTTCTGGCGCAACAGGAAGAGTTGTAGATTTTACTAGTAATAATACTCTCAGATTAACAGATGTTATTCCTTCTGGAAATTCAACCACTCTTGGTTTTGATGGAATCATGGGAACTTTTATTTCCAACGCTACTCATCAAGATACCATTTCTGCTAACACAACTGGTGCTGGTGGATCTGGAGCATCTGCAACAGCAAATGGTACTAGTGCGGTAACTGGTGGAGATTTGAAAAAATTTAGTGGTGATGTTTTATATGTAGAGAATCGTTCTCCTGTCACAAGAGCATCAGACCAGATAGAGGATGTGAAACTTATTATAGAATTCTGATTATCACAATTTATTTTAGGAAAATATAAATGGCACTTTCTACAGATTTCGATGTCGATCCGTATTATGACGATTATAGTGAGGATAAAGGATTTTATAGGATTCTTTTCAGACCAGGCTATGCCGTTCAGGCTAGAGAAGTAACACAACTTCAGACTATTTTACAAAAACAAATTGAAAGATATGGTCAACATATTTTTGAAGATGGTAGTGTAGTTTTAGGTTGTGATCTTAATTATGATAATCAAGTTAAATCTGTAAAATTAGAAACACAGTTTGCTGGTGCAGATTTAACTATTAATAGTTTTTCTGACACAATTATAACTGGTGGATCATCATCTGCAAGAGCAAAAGTTGTTGGTACTGCTGCATCTACAGCAACAGACCAACCAACTTTGATGGTACAATTTTTAGATAATACTGAATTTTCGGATGGTGAGACTCTTACTGTAACAGGAACTACAACTCAGGCAAATACAGTTAGTGCAACTGGAGCGTCTGGTGTTGCTGATGCAGTAGGAAATGGTGCTATTGTTAGTTGTGAATCGGGAGTATTTTATACTGGCGGATATTTTATATTCAAATCTGCAGAAACATTAATCTTAGAAAAATATAGTAGTACTCCATCATATAGAATTGGATTTGAGACCGCGGAAACCATTGTCACACCAGAATCAGATAATACTCTTTTAGATCCAGCTCAAGGAGCTTATAACTATGCTGCTCAAGGTGCAACAAGATATAAGATAGCATTAAATCTTAGTTCAAAAACATTTACTGCTACAGATGAGGTTGAAGCAGCTTCTGATGCAAACTTTTATCAGTTAATGAAAGTGGATTCGGGTAAGCAGGTTGACTCAGTAAAATATCCTACATACTCAGAATTAGAACACACATTAGCTAGAAGGACTCATGATGAATCTGGTGATTATACTGTAGCTCCCTTTAATCTTGAAATGGCAGATCATCAAGGAATTACTGGTAGGGTTTCAAATACTGATGTTTCTGCAGCATCGGTAAATTTAAAAGGTATTGGAACTGATTTCGTAAATGAAGTTAAGGTTGGTGATGTTATTAGATTGAGTAGTAATACAGCTCAAACTGCGACTGTAGCTACTGTCAGTACCGCAAATACATTGGCAACTGCTACACAATTACAAGTACAGAATGGTAATACAATTATTTCATTTGAGAATAAGTTTTCTGCAGGTCTTGAGCCTGGTAAAGCTTATGTCAAAGGATATGAATACGAAAGTGTAGGTACACAATATGTCACAGTAGAAAAGGGAAGAGATACAAGAACAGAAGAAAATGCAGGATTATCGACATCAATCGGAAATAGACTTAATATTAAAGATGCAAATGGTTTCTTTGATATTGCTGCTCATAGAATTGTAGATCTTCATTGTGCAAATGTAGCTTCTCAAAATGTAGCAGGTTCTGGAACTACTGCAACAACTGGTGCAAATGAACATTATGCTACAGAATTTAAGAAGTCTCTTTCACAGACAATGATTGGAACTGCTCGTGTAAGGGATATGGACTTCCTTGCATTATCTTCCAATACTGGAAATACTACTCATTCACATTCAGATTATGTCTTATATCTTTATGATATAAGAACATCTAATAATAAAACTGGTACTGTCACAGACATATCAAAGGCAATAGATGCTACTAATGATATGGTTGCCGTAACTGATTTTGATTCTACATCAAAGAGCTTTGAAGGTCGTAAAGATCATATAACAATAGGAACAGCAAATACTGGTAATGTTTCATCGACAAATTATCTAACTGGTGGAACTACAGCCAATACAGACTATCAAAGACTTGCTCAAATTGATGATGCATATATTGGTTCAACTATTAAGGTTACAGTTCCAAATGTGAACTTTTTTCAAGGTGAAGACAATACATCTTCTGGTGCACCAGCGGATAAAATTTATAACATCGCTTTAGAACATCCATCTTTTGTTTCTGGTGCTAATGAAGATCATTCTACTGGTAGACTTGTTCTAGAAGCTAACGATGGTGCTTCTCCAAGTAGTGCAAATTTGGAATCAACTATTACTTCTGAAACATATACCAGAAAAGTTATTGATCATATAGTACAAAGAAATAATATTATTTTAAAACTAGATAAAGATTTAGACAGGCGTCCTACTTTTGTTGCAAACTCAACTGGTGGTATTACAGATACACATTTAAATACAACTTATGATCTTTCATTTCAACCAAAAGATATTAGATCTGTATCAATTTCTAATAGTGCATCTGGTTCTACAGCTACAAGAAGAGTTGCTTTTGGTGATATAGATGAACTTTCAAAATTTGGTGGAGAGAGTAAAGATGTATTTTCAAATACTATTCTTGGTGATACTCAGTTAAATTCTTTGGTGTATCCAATACCAAATCAACCAGTAAAGTCAATAACGAATTACGAATATACATTCAAGACAACTGCAAGTGGATCTGCAAATCCAAACTTGGTATTAGTTCCAACTGGTAACTCTAAATTTAATGTTACTGGTACACTTTCAACTACACAAGCTGAAGAGAATTTTATAGTCGTAGTTAATAATAGTGGAACAGATTCAACAGTTTCAAATGGACAGTATTTAAGTTTCAGTAACACGGATGGGAAGAGTAGAAGTATTGAAATTTCATCAAACGCTACACAGGCCACAATTAAGGCTAATACTTCAGCATCTGTTTCTTTAAATGTCATCTATACTGCAAAACAAGTCATTACTCAAAGTGGTACTGCAACAGATATCAAAACGAAAACTATACTTGCAGGAAACTCCACTCATTCATTTGCGGGATCAAATTTAGATGGTCAGGTTGATAAGGGTCAATATAATGTTACAAGTCCTACAAAAGTTCCAGATGTAAATCTTGAACTCCCTGTTGCCGATGTTTTCAATATTGTAAAAATTATAGATTCTGGTGATCCAAGTACAGCAGTATCTAATGCTATGGTTACCACAACAGCAAATAACATTGCAAGTTCTTATACTCTAGATGATGGACAAACAGATAATTATTATGCACATTCTAGTATTAGACTTAAGCCAGGAATGGCAACTCCAAAAGGTCAGATTTTAATCATTTATGATTATTTTATACATGCTGGTCAAAAGGGTGCATTTACAGCAGACTCATACAATACCGCAATAAATCAAACTTACAATGGTGGAACAAGTACATTTACATATTCCACAATTCCAGACTATGTAAGTCCATTAACTGGTGCAACAATAAAGTTAGCTAGTGCTATAGATTTTAGACCACTAGTTCCTGAGAATACAGCCTCAGTAACACAAAATGTTATTTCAAATACTGCATCTATATCTACATCTTTGATGATGACACCAGATTCAGATACCACTACTCTTTTGACATATCAATATTATCTTCCAAGAATTGATAAATTGGTTCTCACAAGGGATAGAACATTTGAAGTCCTTAAAGGTGTATCTGATAAGAATCCTGTGGCTCCACCAGATGATGAAGATTCGATGACTCTTTATACTCTTAGTATTCCTGCATACACTTATGCATTAACTGATATTGAAACAAGATATATTGACAACAAGCGTTTCACTATGAGGGATATTGGTAAGTTAGAAAAGAGAATAGAAAGATTAGAGTATTACACATCTCTCAATTTCTTAGAGAAGGAAACTGCAGCAAGAAGTATTACAGGAAATAATGCTAAGGATACATTATTCAATTCTACTGGTGACAGATTTAAGAATGGAATACTTGTAGACCAATTTGCAGGTCACTCAGTCGGAGATGTAAGTTTAGAAGATTATAAAGCTTCTGTACACTTTGAAAAGAGACAACTTAGAGCTCCTTTTTATTATGATAATTTTAGATTTACTTATGATTCTACAAATAGTAATAACGTGACCAAGACAGGAGACTTAGTAACTCTACCATATTCAAATACTAGTTTTATAAATCAACCTCTTAATGGTGGAACTACTAAACCAAATTCTTTCAATATTTTAAATTGGATTGGAAGTACTCAATTAGATCCACCTTCAGATACATGGTTTGATTCTTCATCTGCTGCAGATGTTACAGTAAACCTTGAAGGTCATCATGATAACTGGGCAATAGGTTCTAATCGGTCTGGTTTTGGTACTCAATGGGATGATTGGTCTGTCAACTGGACAGGGAAACAATTAAATCCAGAACCAAATACTGCAGTATCAAATTCTGGTGCTACATCATTTGGAACAAGAAGTACAAAGACTATAGATCAAGGAAAATCAAAATTCGGAATACAATCTTCTGATCCTGTAGAAACTATCATTAAAACAGTAAACAACAAAAAGGTAGACCAGAGTGTAGTTCCCAAAGTTAGAGGTCAAAATGTATCATTTACAGCCAAAGGGTTAAAACCTCTAGCAAATGTCTATGTCTTTATTGGGGATACAGACATGAGTGCTAACACAGAACCAGCAAAGAAATTGGTTCTTAGTGCGGCAAATGGAGCTTTTAAAAATGGTGAACTTATAAAAGATTCCGCTAACAATAGAGGTGTTGTAAGAATAACATCTAATACTGTTAGTAATGTAGCTACTCTATTCATTACAGATATTACAGGAAACTCAGCTGCAACACATGGATCACCAGTTACTTCTCAAAATAACAGAATAACGAATTCTGCAGTTGGATTTGCAGCCGCTAATGTGGTAACAGGATTAACTACTGGTGCTAATGGTACTATTGGTTCTATCGTGGCAAATACAAGAGGTATTTTGGCATCTGGTGTATCTAAAATGAGAACAAATGATCAAGGCGAAATTGCAGGTGATATTAGTGTTCCTGCTGGAACTTTTAGAAGTGGTGATCGTCTTGTGAGAATTGTAGACCATGCTAACAATGAAGTGATAAGTAGTACAACTGTAGCTGAAACATTTTTTAAGGCAAAGGGATTGCTACAAAATAGAGAACAACTTATTGTTTCTACTAGAGAACCAATTATTCGTAGAGATTCCGTAACTAGTGAAGAAGTTACTAGAGATGCAACGAAAAGAGAAGGTGGAGTTAGTAATTTCTTAAATCCATTAGCTCAGACATTTTTTGTAGATGCAAATGTTTATCCTCTAGGGGTATTTCTTAGAAATTGTTCTTTATTTGTTTCAACAAAAGATACTAAATTACCACTTACGTTACAAATAAGGCCTGTTATAAATGGATTTCCAAGTGCTTCTGCTATTATTCCTTTTTCAGAAGTAACAAAAAATCCAGATGATATAACAGCTAACACCACTGCAACGGCTACTGTTTTTGATTTTGATTCACCAGTATATCTTTCACCTGGCGAATATGCATTAGTAGTATTAGCTAATAGTTCAGAGTATCAATTACATAGTGGTGAAATTGGAACTAATGTAACAGGAACTTCTAGAAAAATTACACATCAACCTTATGTTGGGTCTTGTTATATAGCTTCAAATAGTGGTCTATACAAAGCAGATCCAAATTTAATGTTAAGGTTTAAACTTGAAAGATGTGAATTTACTGGATCAAAAATTACAAGTGCTAATAACTTTGCAATTCTTACATCTCATGCAAATGGTGCTTCTGGAAATACTGCAAATGTAAAATATCAAACTTTTAAGACTACTGGATCTACTATTAATTTTAGTAATTCAGCTATGGCGTTTCAATATAAGTCTTATGATACATCAAATTCAGCTGTAAGTTATACTGATTTTACTATGGATCAAAATATTTCATTGGCTAGTGGTAGACAAATGACCAGTAGTACAAATGGAATGTTTTCGGTAAATGCTTCAATGGCAACATCTAATTCTCATGTTTCCCCTGTCATTGACATTGACAGAATGAGTATAATTACAATAGACAATGATATTGACAATGCTGGTCTATCTGCTAATGATGTAGTTATTGTCGATAGTGGAACTGGTTATACTAATGTCACACCATCGGCTTATAGTGTAACTGTAGGGGCATCTGAAAGTTCTAATACTGCTACAATGAATGTTCATGCTGAAGTTACTCTATCGGTTAATACCTCATGGGGAGCATCGCCAGGAGATTCAAAGGTATTTCTTGGATCTGCAAATGCTGGTTATACTGTAGATGGTACTAATGCAGGACAATTTGTAGTTGGTCAGGCTGTGAGAGTAGTTGGAACAGATTTTACAGATGGAACAGTATCCAATCCTGTTCAAGTAGATTCTGGAACTTCAAGTGGAACGATGCCGGCGAATACTGGATATGGAATTATCACACATCAAACTTATTATGGTGGTGATTCAACAAAGAACGTAGCATCAATTACAGTTAAAACAAATGCAAATACAAAAGGATTCTTCAAGGCTGGTACATTAATTAGGTCTGATAATACAGCTCAACAATTAGCAGTAACAGGAGTTGGTAATGGAAATGCATCAGAAACATTTATGGCAGTTGGAGCTGTAACAGGAATTGTGGCCAATGTATTTCCAACAACTGCAGGATCTGGATATCTTACAGCTCCCACACTTACAATGTCAGCTCCGGCTGATAATAATGCACATGAAGCTGGGAAGACAACAGCTAATGTGGTTATAAGAGGTGAGGATGGAGCTGAGGGTGGAAACATTAATGCTAAATATATTTCAAGGAGAGTTTCACTTGAGGATGGATTTGATTCTTCTGATATTAAAGTAGTATTAAATGCTTATAAGCCAGTTGGAACAGATATTAATGTCTATTATAAAGTTAAAGCTCAAGATGATCCACAAAGTTTTGATCTTAAACCTTATGTATTAATGTCACAAGAAACTTCAAATTCTGTAGTTTCTACTAGTGAAGAAGATATAAGAGAATTTTCTTATCAAACAGCAAATGATGTTATTCAATATACTTCTGATGGAGTAACTTATGATAAGTTTAAATCATTTGCAATTAAAATTGTAATGACTTCTAACAATGTTATCACAATTCCAAAGCTCAGAGATATGAGAGCTATAGCATTGGATGAGTAATGGAAACAGTTCAAACAGAAGATACAAGATTTGTAAGAGATTTACATTCTAAAGCTTTATTATCTACAGATAGAGCGGCTTTAGAGAATCATCGTATCCAAAGAAAAAGATCTGTTGCACAAAATAGTGAATTTGAAAAATTAAAAAATAAAGTAGATGAACTAAATACTGTTAGAGAGGAAATGCTTGAAATTAAGCAGCTCCTCAAAGCATTAATAAACAAATAGGAGTTATAAACAATGTCTGCGAACGTAGCATTATCAGAAACCTTTGACCAATGGAGAGTGAAGACTAATGAGCTTCTGGTCATGACTCAGACAGACGGCTCTTCAAATATCATTAAACTTACCAACCTCACTAATTCCACTAGTAATACTACTGGTTCTATTATCACTACTGGTGGTGTAGGTATTGGAAAAAGTGTAGTCATTGGGGAACATCTCAATGTTCATGGAAACATTCATGCAAATGGAAATATCACAGCTGATGGTAATATAACCATTGGTAACGCTGATACAGATACAGTAGTATTTCAAGCTGATGTCGATTCAAACTTTATACCAGATGATGATGTAACATACAATCTTGGTACTTCATCTAAAAGATGGGCTAATGTCTTTGCACAAACAACAAGACTAATACAAGATAGTGATTCTGGTGAATTAGCATTGTACATAGATGCTAATGATGTTGACCAACAAGTGGTTGTTATCGACGCTGAACAAACTACAGTAAACGTATTTCAAATAGATGCCGATGCACTAACTACTGGTGCTGCAATGGTCATTGAAGATAATTCTGCATCTACTGGAACAAGAAAAACAGTACATATAGATCAACAAGGAGCTGCGGCTACAGGAGCTACTGGTCTTCAAGTTACTTCTAATGGTGGAGCTAAAGGTGTATTCATTGATAAAAATTACACCGCGGTAGGTGCTACTACAGCTTATGGATTAGATGTAGATGTTGATCAAACTGCGGGTTCTGGTACGGCAACTATTAATACAACAGGAATAAACATCGACGCATCTGGTGCGGGTGGTGGAACAAATGTCGGAACTGCGATTGGATTAAAATCTGTAGTAGGTGGAACAGCCGCTACTAAGTTTGCTGGTATCTTCACAGGAGGTAATACTGGTTTTGGTGTTACAGATCCAGATTCAATGGTGGAAGTATTATCCACAAGTAGACAATTAAAACTTTCTTATAGTGGAACAGTTTCAACTGGTTTTACAGTAGGTTCTGGTGGAACTCTTACAATTACTGGAACAACTGCAGGAACATTTTCTGGAGCATTAAGTGGAACAACTGTCGCAATGACAGGAAATATTACCACTACTGCAGATATCGCTGCAAATACAGCAAGTGTACTTACAGGATCATGTATTACCGCAGACGGAGCTATTGGGATGGGAGTTGAACAAGCTACTCCATCACAACCATCTGCTGGTAAAGGTCTTATGTATATGAAAGATGGTGGGGGTCTTTACTGGCGTTCTAATGAAAAGACAGAAGTAGAATTGTCTTCATCTGGTGCTTCAACCTCGGCTGAAAATATATTTACTGCATCTCAAACATTTGATGATCAGGCTTTGACTTCGGGAGCAACAGTTGCATGGAATGCAAATACAGCTCAGGTTGCAACTCTCACTCTTGCACATAATGCAACAATGTCAAATGCCACGAACCATAAAGCTGGGGGCGTCTATATATTAAGAGTAACACAGGCTGCTGCTCCCAAAACATTAGCATGGTCTACTGGTTATAAATGGCCAGGAAATACAGCACCAACAATGACCGCTACTGCTAGTGCGGTAGATATATTCACATTCACTTCGGATGGAACATATATGTATGGGTCTTTTTCTGGATCTCAAAACTTTACTTGAGGTTAATTGAATGATATATCTGCAAAATATTGCATTTAACACACTCTCTTTAATAACGAATAATTTTAATAGCTCTGTAAAAGCTATTAACTTGTCTAGGTATAATAAATGAGTATTCTTACATATCCTTTAGGGTTTCTTGGTGGTGGTGATGATGAATTTTATAATGGTGTGATAGAGAACAGCCTCAAGAGTGGCGATAGTACTGAAACTGCTTATTTAGATCGTGATAAACCATCTTCTGCAGCATTTGGAAATAAATCCTATAATGTTACCACATGGACTCTTAGTTGGTGGATGAAGGTAGCCGATGTTTGGCATCCAAGTGGTGGATGGTTATTCGGTACAATGCCTGGAACTAATCATACTGATTTCCTACTTAATACATCTGGTCAACTTTATTATGAAGGGAATAATGCTGGTCTGTCGCCTGCATCACCAAATGTTTCAGGTTATAGTAGTATGAAGTTTAACGATCCAAGTGCGTGGTATCATTGTGTATTCATATGGGATTCCAATAACGGTGCGGTGGAGGATAGAAAAAGATTATATGTTAATGGTAGAAGAGATACACTTCACTCTGGAACAACTGGTACAGATGCTCAGGGTGCAAAATTTTATGCCTTTGCCGCCAAAGGTTCGGGTACAGATTCGGCTAAATTTAGAATAGGGGGTTATTATTATACAGGCTCTCAACAAACATATCATTTTCATGGCCATTTGACAGATATCTATGGAATAGATGGTTACGCACTAGGCCCAGAAAACTTCGGTGAGTACAAAAATGATGTCTGGATTCCAAAGCAATATACAGGGCCACCAACCTTGATTACTGATAGTTCTCCTGCCCCAACGGGTTTGGATATGTTTGGCGAAAATTCTGGTCAATTAACCTATGATCGTTATTATATTGGTGAGAGTGCTATTAATGCAAAAACAACTGGGCCCATGATTGATATACAGGATAGGTCAAAGTTTTCTATATCTTCCACTCAAGATTTTACTATTGATTGTTGGGCATACGATCTGGAAAATGCTACTACTGCAAACTATAGATTTATGCAGGGTGGGGAGAATACTGCAGATGGTATTTCAATACTATATGGGGGAGCATCTTCACCTACAAATTTACAATTTGGACTAACAGACCATTCTGGTGGTACTGCAAAAATTCAAATTGCACGAACTTTAGTTGGTTATGATACTAAATGGCATCATATATCAATTACTAGGAGTAATGGTACATTAAAAATGTATGCTGATGGACTTCTTGCAAATTCTGTTTCTGATACTACAGCATATTATCAAGATCCTACCAATGATAGACTTAGATTATTTGGATATCCAGGCGACACCAATACTGGTTCTCGTACTAATGGAGTAGTAGATGAATTTAGATGGATAGTCGGTGAATCTCAACCACCTCGATTTTACTTCGGTACAAATTATGGTGATCAAGATGGTGGTGTCCTTCCACAACGAGCAACATCAGATCATAGATTCACAGATGATGAACGGACAATCTTACTCGTTGGTGGACAGAGTGCCAATACTGTTGTACGTTCCGTTTCTCTGGTTGATGAGTCTGGTTTGCATACTGATAATGTACATAGTTCAAATAGTACGATTGATGCATATCCAACTCAAGATGGGGTAGGACAGCAGTTCACCATTTCTGGCCCACAGCACACCACAAAAGAATCATTCATTGGAAATACATCAAGTATGGTTTTTGATGGGATGCAGGATTATTTTACAGCTGGGACAGCTGCTAGCAGCGATTTTGAAATGGGCACAGGGGCTATGCAATATGATTTGTGGTTTACGACAACCGATGTAGCTCACGTTGGTGTATGGAATAATTTAACACTAGGCTATGGTGATGGTGGAGCTCCAAATTCTAGTTTTAAATTATATCTTGGGCAACCTCTTTATGCTTATGTATGGGTAAGTGGTACTAATACTTCAGTCGCGGCACCTGCAGGCACAGTAACAAATGATGGTAATTGGCATCATATTACATTTCTTAGAGATAGAGGTGATGATAAAATTAAAGTTTATTTAGATGGATACTTGTTAAATGAAACAGCCTTTAGTGGCACTTCAAGTATCAATCCAGACTCTTTATCTTCAGCAAGATTCAATATTGCAGGTGCAGCGGCACCCGCCCCCGCCCAGGCGGAGAATTTTGAGGGTTATCTTGATGAAATTAGAGTAATGAAAGGTTCTATAGACAGACCACGAATCAAATGGACACACACTCAGACAGCAGGAGCAGGAAACAAAGCTCCATATGATGTATACGGATGGAAAGCAAACGGCCACGAATTCACAGATGACAATGCCACAGAGTTGTTGATACATGGGGATACAAATCCTCGTAAATCTGGATGGCCGGCACATAATGGAACAGGGATGGAGTTAGCTGAAACTGCTTTTTTTGGATATAATACTGGTAATAGTCCTAACAATCAAGCTACAGTTTATTTTGCAGGTGATGCAGCTGCATCTAGAGATACATTAATGGTTGCTATGTGGTTTCAAACTGGTGAAACTGCCTTGTCATATATGTCAAGATTTGGATGGTCTGTAGGAAATATTGCTGTAGTCAACGAAAATACAATGAAACTTCAGTTTGGAGCTACTACAAGTTGGGATGTTCCATGTAGTGATGGTAATTGGCATTTAGTATGTGCAGAATATGGTAACACAGCAGATGACATTATCGTTTATTTTGATGGATATAAAGTTTATAGTGAAATGAATTCTGGTGATGTAGCCACTTATGTAAAAAGTGATGATGCAGTGTTGTATATTGGTTCATATAATGGAACTGACTATGAATTTACAGGAGTAGTCGGTCAATGGGGAGCTTGGACTCATGATGCTGCATCTGATTCTAATTATATGGTAGAAAATGGTGTACCCAAAGCATTATTTGATGCTGGCCCAGGAGCAAACTGGAAATCAGCTACAGGGGATTATTCTTCAACTTATGCGGGTTATATCAGACATTATTATGCATTTGGAAATCAAGATAGTTTAGGAACTGGAAATGATGGAACTGGTACAGCTCATGCAGATACAACTTCTACAGTCTATGATAGAGCTGCAGCGGGTAGTTCTTATGCCGCATTAAATTTAACTGGTGATGGAACAATTAATAAGTATGTTCAGGCTGAAGCATTTGTAGACTCATCTACAGCAAACTCAATAGTACATGCAGTTGTATCGGGTGGTGGAGCACATCATAGTAAAGCAGTAACTCTCAAGTCAGATGGTACGAATGGAACTTCAAGAACCGATTCTAATGGAAATACAATTTATTGGTGTGGAAGTAATTCAACTGTAACATTTGCAAATAGTTCTTCTTTTGATTATGGTAATACCGCAATAAGAGTTGCGGGATCTAGCCAAACTAAAGGTTATGGATTATCTACACCAGATTCAGCTGATTGGGATTTTACTAGTAGTGATGCAACTATTTGTGGATGGATATACGTTGATGCAGGATACATGGGTAGTGGTCAATATCCACCACTTGTGGGTCAATCGATAACTAGTGATGGAAATTGGAAATTTCATCTCACTTTAAATGAACAAGTTGCTTTTGGTAAAGAAGGAGTGAGTCAAACAGTTTCTGGCACGGGAGTAGTAAATGAATGTACTTGGCATCACATGCACTTGACATGGGATGATTCTGCTGGAGTTGTAAACCTTTTTATTGATGGTTATCAAGTTCACACAGCTTCTTCTGATCAATTTAATGCTGCATCTACAGTATTGGGTATAGGATGGGGTTTCTATAATTTTCATGGATATATTGATGAAATTATGATTTGGAAAGGTGAAGTTTTACCACCTCGTTTCTATCTTGGAAATCAGGCACCAATAACAGGTTCAACTTTAACAGCTGTAAAGAGTATTTTGTTTACAAGAGCTGATGGTGATGAATATTCTAGGTCTGGCACTGCAATTAACACAATTAGAGATACTGCAGATTTTGGAACTGTTTTTTGGTGGTGTAAACAAAAAACTATGGATGGTGATGCAGTAATTGCAGATATGGGCGATTCACCAACATCAACTAATTTAAGAATGGGTTATGGGCCAGATGGTTGGAGAGTACAGGGTTGGTTTACTCAAGATACTGTTGATAGATCAAACTTTCAATATCCTAGTGGGGGTACTGCGGGGCAATCGGACATTAATGATGATGGTGAATGGGTTTTTGGAGCATTTACAGTTCCAAAAAATAATGCACGCTCTAGCGGTGGTGGATCTCTTATATCTTTTCAAGGTATAGGTGATAAATTATTTGTATCTGATGATACTTATACTACTTCTACAGGAAGTGCAGATCATAAGTTTTTTGGTTCTCAAGTAGGTGGTACAGCTGTAAACCTATCAATTGGAGGTGGGTATCATTATTCAGGTCATGGTAGCTGGTGTTTTAATGGTCATATAGCACAAGTAGGTATTACTGGTGGTACTGTATCTGGAATGGGATCTCCTGGCGTACTAACACATGAGCAATTAAAAGCTATTTGGGAATTGGGCCCAGCGGGAGACGCAAGAACTATAACTGCTGTAGGAGATGGTTCAGGAACATCACCATTGCAATGGTATTTCAATGCTAACCTTGAATCTGGAACAAGAGTCACAGATGGTACTGCAATGTATGATTTGGTTACCACAGATGGAACAACAGATTTAACTACAGTAAGAGGTACACCAGTTGCAAACACTTCTTATATTTATGCTTCTGGAGCAAAAAGACTTTCTGCATCACAAATTAATGAACAGAGTTTCCTTGTTGCAAATACATCTTATTTTGGAAATACTCATTATGCAGATACAAAACCACAATCTGTAACTTGTGAAAACTTTGGCGGTTTCGTAGATGATGAATATACAGTACTTCTTCTTCGTGGAGGTCATGCAGATGGAAACACAGCATTTTATGATGGTGGAAAAGATGCAGGAGAAACGATTACTTTCCCAGCACATTCACATTCTTATGGAAAGACAAGAGTTGCAAAAAGTATAACTCCTAAATCTGCCGGGCCTACACATGAAAGTACTGCCGAATTAGGATTACATGGAACATCAATAGATTTACCTGGCGACAGTGCATCATCATACAACAAAACATTAGACTGTGGGCATCATCTTGATTATAATTTCGGAGATACATTTGTTCATGAAGCTTGGATTTATTCGGATGATGCTGTAACTACTGGAACACATGGAATATTCACAATTCAAGGTTCAGCATCTAATAATACTTATAATTTAGGTACAAATTCTAGTGGAAAAATAGCTATATGGTTAAGTTCTACAGTTGCTGCTTCACAAGATATACTTGCTAATGGTGCAGCACAAACAGTAATAGCAGCAACTACATGGTATCATGTAGCATTCCAATGTAAACCAGCTGGGCCAGGAAAGTATTTGTTTCATATTTTTATAAATGGAGTTTGTGAATATGAAAATTTAGCTTCTGGTTACATTTATAGTGCCGATCCTGCTCCCAACTTTAGGTTAGGTTGTACGGCCGATGGTGGTAATAATTATTGGAATGGGAAGCTTGATGAAATTAGACTCACAAAAGGTATTGCAAGATATACACTAGACGGAGTATCACAATCGGGTATCGTACCAAGTACAGCAACTGGCGCAGGCGCTGAGGGTACATCAATTCCAACATCACCATATTTGCGTCCAACTCCATACGTGGCAGCAGATGGTGGTAGAGGATTTTGGTCTGCTAACAGTAATGTGAAACTTTGGATTAAATCAGACGCACGGCCAGGAGAATCTACTTTCACAGATCATTGTGCAGAAATTGGTAATGTCGGAAAACCTATAATGAATGAAGGTAAGTCAGGAGCCGGTGCACCAAGAATTAGGACAGACGAATATGCACTAAGTGGTGGATCTGATGCAATTTATTTTGATGGGGCGGATGATGTACTTGTTGTTCCACAGCATAAAGATTTGAAGGTAATGGGCAATTTTACAGCTGAATGTTGGTTCAGACAGATTCATAGTGCTGGTACTGATCAAACTCTTTGGGCATTTGCAAATGATATTGGTAGTCTTACTGGTGCGGGGTCTGATAATGAATATCATAAAGTTTTTACTTATCAGAGTGACCACATCCGAGTTTCAAATTGGAAAAGTGGACATCTTGCCGGAACATTAATTGGAGCTTCAATTACTGTAGGTGCATGGCATCATGTTGCTCTTCAAAGAGAGAATAGGAAATACAGATTATTTTTAGATGGGGTTGAAGACGACGGCAATCCTGCCTTTGGCACCGGCTATGCAGAAGATGATTTTACAGCTATATGGGGATCAGATTTGTATATCGGTGGGGGGAAAGATGGTACTGGTTTTGTTGGTGGTCATTATTATGAGGGTTATATTGATGAATTTAGATGGTCACGAATGGCACGATATACTGGGCAAGGTCTGATTGACTCAAATTATCCAAATCCAGGCACAGAATTCGGAATCCAGACAGAAGGTTCTACCTATGGATTAGTGGATGAACAAGTAACTGCAAATACCACATATCAGAGATACAATTATCAGCATAGTCTTTTCGACAGCTATGAGTATGATGGCACCAATGATTATATTCAAGGCCCAGAAAATCTTATGACTACTGAAACTACTTGGACATGGAGCACCTGGCTTAATTGGGGTGCTAGCGGAACAGGATGGTATCAAGTTGCTACTAATGACCATGCAGCAGATGGTACATCTTCTCCACAAGATAACAGAGTAGATTTTTCAATTAAAGACAAAAAACTGCAGGTTAATCTCGGAAATAGTGGCGGTGGAACAGACCTAAAACTTGATTCATCATACACACTTACAAGTGGAGATTGGATTCTTTGGACTGTCGTAAGAACTGGTTCTGGTGGAAATTATCTTCAGTATGTTAATGGAAATCTAATTTCTACTCATACCAATGCTACAGGATATAATTTTACTACAGGGAAAAATACTGCTTGGATTGGTTCAGGCCCAAGTGGTGCTGAAAAATTTGATGGTAGGATTTCAATGATGGGATATTGGGATGTTGCTTTGAGTGGAACAGCCATTGGAGACTTATATTCAAAAGGCCCTAAAGGAGATTGGACTACTAATGGCCCTAATGGAAATTATACAAATGTAACTACAGGAGAATTAAGAGCTTATTATGCTATGGGTAACCAAGATGCTTTAGCAACTGGTTCTTATACTCGTTCAGCTTCAGGTGGAAATTCTACAGGGGGTTCTGCAGATAGTGGAACTGCTCTTTATGATAGAAGTGGAAATGGAAAAAATGCTGCAACTCTTACAAGTATGCCCGCACCAGATTCAGACACAAAACTCTTAATCCATTCCAATAAAGACCTTGACGGAGACACTAATATTGTGGACAGTTCGCCGAGTGCACATTTGATTGATAGAGTGGTGGCTGACCCTATTTATGCAACAAGACCAGCAGCATTAACTGGTTTACCCAACCAGACAGCTAATACTTGTATTTACGGGCGGGATATAGCAGAAGATTATCTAGCTTTACCCGATGATCAATCTTTTAGAATAGGAACAGGACAATTTACTATCGTTGGTTGGCAGTATACTGCTACTGAACAAGGTGCATATCAAGACCTTTTTAATAAAGGTGGTGGTTTTCAATTTGGTAGACAAACTGGTACTGATAAGATGGCTTGGTTTGGGGGTACTGCAGATGAAACGACATCTTCAACTACGGCAGAAGATGCATGGCATCATGTAGCTGTTACCAGAAATACATCACAAGTGGATGTTTATGTTAATGGGTCAGATGATGCAACAGAGAGTGGTACTGGATGGAATGCCGACCTTGACTATGCTGCTGTTCCTATAAAAATAAATAGTGGAACTTCCTCTACAGCTGAAGTGTATGTAGACCAAGTAGCATTTTATACAGGAGTTGCTCTTAGTTCTACTCATATAGGACACATTAGAGGTGGTGGAAACGGAAATACAAAATTTGGAACTCTTGGTGGAATGATTCTCCATGAAGAATATGGAGATGGAACTAATACAGCAAATGCAGCAACTGCAATACTTCTACATTCAAACAATGCTACACATCATACATACGGAAGTAGATTATTTTATAATGATGTAGCAAATACAAGATTTACTACAACTACAGGACATGAAGCTGCAGGTAGATTTACGATTGGTGCCGCTAGTGGTTATTTTACTGTTCTAGGAGCACATCAAACTGGTTATAGTCCAGCAATGCAGAATCCATCAATCAGACTCAAAAGAGGGTATACTTATATTTTCTCCGCTTCAAGTTTAAGTACCCATAAATTCTATTTTGCAAATAATACATCAGATTATGCTGCTAGTACTACTTTAGCTAATCAGTATATTGGTGGACAATATGGAACTAATTCTACTGTAGATGGAACTGAAACATGGACAGCATTTTCAGCAGGACACTTTCTTGGTGGAGGTGGAACATCTGGTGAATGGAATCACATGAAGTTTGAAGTTCCAACAAATGCACCAAAAGATCTTTATTACAGATGTGCAGCTAGTGGTCACGGAGCTATGGGTAATGCAGTATTTGTGATGGAAGCAACAGAACCTGCACCAGTTAAGGTGGGTGATCTTCCAGCACTCAAGACTTCCACATGGAATGACAGAGACTATGCTGGAATTGGTACTAATAAATCGGTGATGCATTTTGATGGAGCGAGTTATCTTACAATACCAGACCATATAAATTTTCATCTTGTAGATTCTAATACTGAATGGAGTATTGAGGCATGGGTATTTCCTTCAAAAGCCATGACTGGCGATGGAATTATAATGATGGCTGGTTCCGATGCAAATAATCGTTGGCAATTTTATTGGTCGTCTGGAAAACAATTTAAATGGTATATAAGAATAAACTCTGTAGATCGTGTAGATATAAACACTAATAGTATTTTAGGTGACCTTCCTACAGGCCAATGGTATCATGTTGTAATGACTAGATCAACTGGTGGTGTATATTCAATTTATGTTAATGGTCGTTTAGGAGTTGCATCCTCTGCATGGACTGGCGAATGGGATTATTGGGCAGACGATGATCTTCATATAGGTCGTGTTTCGTATAGTGCATCAGACTATTGGAATGGATTTATGGATGAGATTGTTGTTCATAAAATTGAAGCAACTGCAGCTGCTGGAAGTGGTGCATACTCTGCAAATAATGTTATAGAGAGATATATGGCCGGTAGAAAAGGAGATCATTATACTGCAAATAATTCTACTGTACTTCATATTAAATCTGATACCACTTATGGTAGTACAACTATCACAGATTCAAGTCCATCTGCTCACACGATTACTAATGTTGGTGGTGTATATCATCACTTAGATGATAACCGCACTGCAAATACTGCTCTGTATTTTGATGGGTATAGTATGTTAAGATTTCCAAATACTACTGAAATGAAATTGGGTGCAGATGGAGCTGATTACTGTATTGAAGCATGGATAAAACCAAAACAAGGAAATGGATTCATTTTCTACAGTGCAGGTGGTACTGGTTATAATGGTGCCACTAATGATGAAGGAATTAGAATTGCAGTAGGAGCCAATGGTAATGCAAATGATGGAACTGGTACTAATTACGATTGGCAAATTCATGCTAATGAACAAGTTAGTAATGGTGACAGTCATGTATATTCTGGTGAAACACTTCTAAAACATGCTTGGAATCATGTTTGTGTGCAAAGAATTGCTCATTTACATTCTGGTTACGTTCAAATTCTTATCAACGGAGTACTTGTAAAAATAGGTTCTGCTTCTGGAAGAGATATGGATGGACAATCTGATATGTCAATAGGCGGAAGGTTAGGAAATTTAACTCCTACTCATTCATTTGTAGGTTGGATGGATGGTATCAGAATTACAAATGGTATGCCAAGATACACTTCTGGCATTCCAACTGATGGCCAATCACCATCTATAAAATATGACGATGGAAGAACTGCAAATACGAACTCTTCAGATTGGGCCTCATCATCCACGCGTCGTTACTATGGTATAAATACTCATACATACCTACAAACGACTAAGTACTCTACAAATGCAAATACTGTCTTGATGATTAGAGGTGATGATGCAGAGACTGCAAATAATGGTGTGAATATGTATGGTGATAATGGATTCCACTTGGAATTCAAAGAAGTAGGGGCTGGTGAAGAAAGAGATTACAATAACTTCAATACTGGTGTAGCTGGTCTTGGTAGTGACACATCTGCGACACAAGAGTTTTCAGATGATGCAACATTACTATTGATCAGATCAAGACCCAATCAAGCAAATGGTAGTTATCAATTTTTAAATGAAGTAGACCAAAGTAGAGGTAATAGATTGGGATCTGAAGCTCATCATAGTAAAGCAGGAAATATCTTTAGTGTAGATTCAAATACTGCAAACGTATCAATCGCTTCTGGTGGAACTAGAAATTATTAAGGAAAAGTAAATGGCAAATACTGCAACTGCAATCTATATTGACACTTATGGGTCTGGATCTAAACAAACAGGACATCCAGAATTTGAACTTTCCGAGCCATTAAATTATTCTCCATTTACAGTAGAATTTTGGTATAAGCATGTTTACACAAGCTGGAATGATTGGAGTACTTTCATGTCCATTACCAATACCACAGCCGGGGCCGATAATACCACAGCATCAAGTGCAGGTAGTGATGTATATTTTATGGGTCAATATGGTAGTGGTCAAAACTATTATGCATCTACCATATATCAAACAGATGGTACAGGCGGAGGTACTATTGACTCAAATGTCGTGAATTATGGTGAAATAATTAGAAATACACACTGGCAACATGTGGCATTCACAAGAACACATAATGGTTTTTCTGGTATATGGCATAATGGTGTTTTAATAGGTGGAGCTGTTAATGCTTATGGCGACAGAATAGTGCCAGGTAAAAGAGTAGAACTTGGTTACAATAGATTTGATACTGGAAATTACCCATTCAAGGGTTATATGGATGAAGTTCGTATCTCTAAAATTGCCCGCTATGGTAATATTGATATACCAACAGCACCACTCAAAACATGGCAGGTTGCAGGTAGAGGGCAGAATGCACTGTTACCACATCATACCAAGTTATTGATTCAAGCAAATTCTTCCACGACAACTAGTTCTTCAATTATTGACCAGAGTGCTTCTGGACATACTGTAAGTGCAACTAATGTTGCACATAGTCAAGGTAGAACTAATTTTGGTAATACAGCACTTTATTTTGATGGTAGTGGAGATTACTTAGATATTGCTTCTCATGCTGATTTTGCAATTCTAGTACAAGATTTTTCAGCTGAATGTTGGTATTATAGAGGGGGTACAAGTCCAACAAATCAATGGATTTTTAGTGGCCGAGATGCTAACCATTTTGATTTAGGATTATATGGTACTAATAGAATAGATGTATTTGTTGAAGGCAATGATTTATCTACTGGTACAACTGTAAATACAGCAGAAGGTTGGCATCATATAGCATTTGGTAAATCTAATAATATGCTTTGTATATGGTTAAATGGAAGATTAGTAGCTTGGGAAGAAACAGGAGTAAGTATTGCTCAAACAGGACTGTATATAGGAAGACAACATACAAGTGATACATCTGAAGCTTTAAATGGATATTTGGATGGTATTCGTGTATGTGTAGGGCGATCAGCATACACTCCAAACTTTGTACCATACGGTGCTCAAAAAAATCTAGCAGTTAATAGAGGTGGAGCAGTCACAGATGTAAAACATTCATCCGCAAACACTCACGCGATACGGATGGGTCAGGCTGCAATTGGTTCAACCCTCGCTACGAATGCGAATACCTACTGTCTAGACTTTGATGGAACTAATGATTATCTATTAAGGAATGAACCAAATTGGAGAGGTGCAGACGATAGAGGAACAGTTTTTGCATGGGTATATTTTGATGATCTAACTGGTGCACAAGTAATATTTTCCAAAGCTGATACTGCTGATACTGGTGAATATTGGATGATTCAAATGTCTGCTTCTGGTAAACTTCACGTTGATGATAAAGCAGATGGATCATCTAATGAAGTATTGACATCTAGTACGCATCTTACAGCTACCACATGGCATTCTGTAGCAGTAGTTAGTACTGGGAGTGCTTATACTTTTTACGTTGATGGTACTGCAAGAGCAACATCAGGCACTAATGATGGGGGTTGGATTAATGGAATGACTGATTCAGATAATATTACTATAGGTGCGTTGAAGTACAATAGTGTCGTTAGTAATTTTGATGGTAAAATAATGCAAGTCGCCTATTGGGGTGGAGCTTCTGGAACTACAGGAGTCCTTGATGCTGATGCAATTGCTGCTCTTCATGCTGCTGGTAAAGGTTATGACATAAAAGGTAGTGGTAATACAGGAAATTATGACAGTTGGGCTGATGACCTCAAGGGTTATTGGCAAATGGGTAATCATTACCTTGATACACCAACAGCCATCTATGATGCATCTGGTAATGGTTATGATATGCATGAAGTTTCAGATCCACCTACGCTCACATGGTCAACTGGAACGACATTCCTTACAAACTGGCAGGATCGTGGATATTTTACACCAGACAAATATACATCACTTCTGCTTCAATCTTCTACACATGAAGGATCAACTACTTTTACAGACTCAGGGCCAGGATTTAAGAAGACAACTTTTGATGGTACAGATGACCGTGCACATAAAACAAGTTTAACAAATTATAGAAGTTCTGATACAGTAGGTTCAATCGTTGCATGGGTAAAACCTGCAGCAGGTAAAGACAATCATGGTATTTTTTGTTATGCTGATACTGCTGGAACCGCAAACTATTTTTATTTAAGTACAAACTCTGATTATAGATTAATATTTCAACCAGTAGTAAGTGCATCTAGTCGTGGTGGACAGATATACACGGCAACAAATAAAGTACCACTCAATACATGGACTTTGGTTGCCTTGACATACGATGATACTCAATATAGAATGTACATTAATGGTGTAGAAGAAACCATTACAAATCTTATTACTGGTACAGATGCAGCTACTACTTGGTTTAATGATTTAGGTTCTGGTGTATTTGATGCTATTTGTGTCGGTGCACTATTAAGAAGTACAGATGTACATGAGTTTAATGGTCATATTGCTGGAGTTGGAGTTTGGAGTTCAACATTAACTGCAACTCAACTTGCTGCAATACACGATCTTGGCCCAGGTGGAAATTGGAAAACTTCATATTCATCTGGACTCGTAGATTACTGGACATTCGGGAATCAGATTGGTGAGGGAACAGATTCTTCATCTACAATTTACTCACAAGTCGCAAGTGGAAATGATTTAACTACTTCTGGAACTATGGCAGCACCCTTCGCTGGACATACTCTTACTGGTGGGGGTGGTGTAATTCATACAACTGCACGATCAGTATTCGGTGGTTCTTCAATGTATTTTGATGCTAGTAATAACCGAGTGATAGCTACTGAAAATACTGATCTCCGATTTGGTACTGGCCCCTTTACAATAGAATTTTGGGTATATATGTGGACTGCTGCATCTGACTACATATTGATGGATCATAGAGCAGATACACAGGCTAATGGTGGTTGGTCATTTTATGTTGATGTTTCAGAGTGTGCTGTGGGTTTTGATAGAAGTAATGGATCATCTTGGACTGCAGGTTTAAAAGACACTAGTATGCCAGCTACGGATGCAGTAGACAAATGGAGACACGTTGCCGTTACACAAGATTCTAGTACTCTTAGTATGTTAATAGATGGAGTGGTTGTAGATACATCTACAACTTTAATGTCAGATGTTGGTGGAACATATTCTGTTGGTGTTGCAATAGGTGGTGGATATAATAATGGTGGTACTTATACTGATGGTTTTTTGTCAGGAAGTTACATGGATGAAGTTCGTTTGTCTAATGTTGTTCGATACTCAAAAGCCATAGAAAGATATTCAAACACATTCGTAACCAAAGGTGATACAGGCGATGCGTTTACAGCACTTCAGATTCAGTCAAATGGTGTAAAAGATGGTACACAATATTCTGATATACTGAACAGAACTGGATTTAATACTTCTCTCTGCACTCCAGAAGGAAGAACAACGTGGCTATCAAATGTAGGAGATGCATTTGGTGGAGGAAACACTGCTTTGTATTTTAATGGTATTGATGATAATTTAACTTTTGCTGATTCTGCTGATTGGGATTTGGGAGAAAAATGTACGATTGAAACTTGGATGTACTGTGTTTCAATGCCATCTTCTGGTTGGGCACCCATTATGTCTTCAGGAGATTTTACTGGATCTTCTACTGCTGGATGGTCGTTTACAACATGGAATACTGGATCTATACCAAGACTAGGTTTTCTTGTTAATAACACATGGAATAATGCAAAAAGCGTCGAATTTAAGCTTAATGTTTGGAATCATGTAGCCTTGACAAGAGACAATGGAACATATACTATCTGGATGAATGGGGTACAACAGCACAAATTTTCATACGGCACTACACCAGTTACGGCAACTAGTCTTATTATCGGTAAATCATATTATTTATCTGCAAAGTGGTTTAATGGTTACATGGATCAAATTCGTGTATCCAAAGGCATAGCACGCTATGGTGGTGCCTCACTCGCCAATACTCAACAAGTAGTCACATCTTCAAATTCTGACACACAAGTAGTGACATCCAATTCTACTTTTGGAACAGGAGATAATGCATTCACAACTGATTCATATACTGCAATACTTGTAAATGGTGATGAAAATTGGGGTGGAACTACCTCTGCAACTTTATCAGTAGGTGGAACTGGCCCAGGGCCGGTTTCTTCTGGTACTGTTACTTTAACAAATAATTCAACTGCAACACAAAGACGAGGAATTTCTGCATTTGGTGCAAATTCATATTTCATTGATGGCACTGATACTGATGAGGGATTATATGTCCAAATGTCAAACAATACCGCCCTTGCAAATTTACATTCATTTACAGTAGAGGGGTGGTACAAATCATCTTTTACTGCCAATAAATTCCTGTGGGCTGCACAATATGATAGTACTGATGCTTGGGATTATGATATGATCGGATCTTATCATGAAAGTGCAGTTCTCCTTCGTACAAATTGGGATGTTTCTGGCACAGCTAGTAATTATGTAAATGTTCCAACAAGTGCACACGCTGATGACCAATGGCATCATTTTGCATGGCAATATGACTTTAATAGTACTCCATATCCTACTGTCCAAACCATTATTGATGGACAGATAATAGATAGCTCATCATGGAGTGTTATGACAATAGGAAATAAAGATTATAGTGATGGGAAATTCTGGATTGGAAATGGTGGAGATATAGTTAGAGCAATGACTGGATTTATTGATAGCTGGAGATTTTCTGCAAATATTTTACGTTATGGTTTCACCGGCACCAATCTCAAGAAGGGTCTGAATGCAGTTCATCATAGTCAATGTAAATTACTGGTTACCTCAAATACCTTTTCTGGAAATACACATTTCGATGATTTCTCTGATCAAGGGAACTATTGGAATCAGACGCCTTATAATTATTTTTTTTCGAGAGCACCTTATCTGAAAAATGTAAATGCTGGTAATATGGCCAGAAGTATAATGGATAGTGATGTTGCCGGATCTATTGCCGCTTGGGTTATGATAAGACCCGGCGCGACCTTGAGCCAAAAAACTATAATATCATTTACGGATACAGGAGCTACAAATCAATATTTTCAATTTGATGTTAATGAACAATCCCCATCTTCACATATTTTGGGTATCGGTGAAGTATATAATGGATCTCCACAATCTAATATTCTCGGCACTTCTGTACCTATAGAGGAAGGTATATGGTATTTAGCAGGATGTGTTTCTACTGGTACAGCCTATAAATTATATTTGAATGGAATAGATATAGGAGGAACTACTTCGGGTACTCAAGGAGATTGGATTTCTGATTGTAATGGTGATGGTGACTTGGATAATGTTAATGTCGGAGAATTGATGAGATCTAGTGGTGGTGGTGAATGGGATGGTAGAATTGCTCAAGTTGCAGTATGGGGGAATACTTCTGATACTGCACAAGGTGGGGTTGGAGTACTTTCAACTGCACAATTTCAAGCAATGTACGAAGCAGGGCCAACCGCAAATTGGAAAACCGATTATCAAACCAATATGAGACTATATTATGCTATGGGAAATCATAATAGTCTTGGTGGAAGGGGTAATGATACAGGAGACATTTGTTATGATAGGTCTGGAAATGAGATTGATTTAACTATAGGTGATGGTAATGCAATCTACTCTCCACACAAAGGTAATCTTATACTTCCTACTGGTACTGTGAAACATTCCACAGATGCCTCTAATTTTGGTTCTTCATCAATGTTCTTTGATGGTGATAGTGATTACCTAGTTGTTCAGAATACGTCTGTAGGTGAATTTGGAGATGACAAACATTCGGGGTCGTTCACAATAGAAGGTTGGTTGGCTGTTAGAGGTCAGTCATTTGGCAGTGGATCTACTAGACAGGGTGTAATATCAAGAAGAACTAGTGGACAAAGTAGTGACACTGCCGGCGGATGGTTTCTTAATGTTCGTTCTAGTCAACTTCAATTTGGTGGTCGTTTTGATAGTGGATGGCATGATGGAAATGATGCTGCACATGGAATAGAGTGCTCATATCCAACCGATGGAGCATGGCATCATTTTGCGGTACAAAGAGTTGGTGATTCAAATACTACTTGTAGTTATGATATTTATGTTGATGGAATTTTAGGAGCTAGTTTTTATCAAAGTGGAACTGCAAATCATATGCGTGGACAAGATGGTGACAAGGTATGTATAGGAAATAATGCATACAATAATGAAAGTAGTACTTTTTTTGGTGGTTATATGGATGAGATTGCAATATATAAAGGCGTAGCAAAATACAATGCAGTCACACTCCCAGGCCAAGCAACCATCACACCAAGTGCTCTTTCAGACCCAAGCGGAAATCATTTTACTACTGCCAGTCATGTGATAGAAGACCAGATGTTGGACACGCCAGAGAATAATTTCTGTACATTGAATCCATTACATAAAACTGGTGGTACATATACAGAATCAAACCTTAGAGTAGTATCTGAAAGTAGTACTTATAAGCAATATTATGGAAGTATGGGGGTATCTACTGGAAAATGGTATTTTGAAACTAAAATAATTGATGGGGGTTCAGTAGCACCGAATACTCAATTAGGAATTCAAGGAGATTTTGGCCAGGGGTTTGATGCTAATGGTACAGCTGATGGGAATGCGGGAATTACAGGTGGAAACGCATCTAGTTTTGCATATCGTGATAACGATGGTGAAAAATACACTGCTGCGGGTGCTGGTGATGGAAAAGAATATGGTAATACTTATGCCAATAATGATGTAATAGGAACAATAGTAGATTTGGATAATGGAAAAATTTGGTGGAGTAAAAATGGAGATATACAGCTAGACGGAGATCCTGCAAATGGACTAGGATTTGCGTTTGATACTCTATTGTCTCATTCTCAGTATTATACAGGACAGCAGTATTTTCCAGCAATTCATCTTAAACATGATGGAGATACAGGAGAATGGCATTTTAATTTTGGTCAGGGTGATCCCGATGGAGAAAATAACTATACAGACAGTAATGGCCGGGGTGGATTTAGATATGAACCACCTGCAGAATTTTTGTCATGGTGTACCGCAAACATGGAAGATGATGATTATGCTCCAATCGGCCCGAATAGTACTACAGGTGCACCAGATGAACATTTTGATATTGTATTGTATAATGGTGCAGGAATGACAGCATCAAACGATCCAAAGGTTTCATCTAGGAGAATTAATGGTCTTAATTTTCAACCTGACCTTGTTTTAATAAAAAATAGAGGCACCACAGATGGTTGGAGTTTACAAGATTCAGTTAGAGGATGGGGATATAGTACAAAATTATCTATTTATGATACCGCACATGAAAATGATGCATCAGAAGGTTCTTATGGAAACTATGGTTTTGTAAGTGGTGCATTTGATGGTGGTTTTGAAATTTGTCCCGGCACTAGTCCAGGCCAAGTAGATAAAGATACTTCAAACAATTTTGTTGCATTTTCTTGGAAAGCAGGAAATGAAACTACACAAAATGATGATGGAGCTAGTCAATCTACAGTAAGTGTAAACCAAGATGCTGGATTTAGTATAGTGTCATGGACAGGAGATGGTGCAGCTACAACAGTAGGTCATGGACTAACAAAGGCTCCAGAATTTATTATAGTAAAAAATAGGGAACTAGTATCGCCTTATGCTGTTTATCATAAAGATTTAGCAGATGACCAATATTTGAGATTAAATGAAAATGGAGCAGCATATACTGCATCTTCAAGATTTAATAGTACAGACCCAACTGCAACAGTATTTTCAACAGGCAATGATTCTTCTGTTGCAGAAAATGGAGATGGTTTAATAGCTTATTGTTGGCACGGAGTAGAAGGTTTCTCCAAGTTTGGTTCGTATACAGCAAATGATAATGCTGATGGGCCGTTCATATATTGTGGTTTTAAACCAGCGATGGTAATAATTAAAAATATAAGTAATGCTCAATATTGGCACATGCAAGATAATAAACGAAGTCCTTATAATCCTTGTGATAATGCGATATTTCCAAATGCTACTAATGCAGAAACCGATAACGGCGATATTGATTTTTTAGCTAATGGATTTAAAATTCGTACCACAGAAAATACAACGAATCAAAGTACAGATACATTCGTATACATGGTCTGGGCTGAAATGCCATTTAAATATGCAAGAGCGAGATAACATTTAAAGTTTATAAATATAACAGTAATTCATTTAATTAAAGGAAGATAACAATGTGGGCACGACTCAACGATAACGACACAATAGCTCAACTATATATGAGGCCAGTTGGCATCACTTTGAATGGTGTCCAATATCCAGCGAGTATCTTTTCTCTTTGGACGGGCCCTGAACTTCAAGCATTAAATATTTGGTCAATAACTATGACCAATAGTCAAGGAAGCCGAGAATGGAATGATGTATCTGCTCCTGTTTATACAGTAACCAAAGACGGAGATGATAATGTAACGGGCGTGACAGGAACGTATACAAATACAGAAAAACCTCTAGAAGATGTATATGCAATGACAGTTGCAAATTCTAATGGATTTTCAAATGGGGATAAAGTTGCAAGTTCAGCTACATATAGTTCAGCAGCTAAACAGGGAACAATTATCTCTAAGGGTGATAAAGTCTTAAATGTAGAAATTACAAAAGGAACATGGGCAAACGGAAATACAGTTAGGGGATTTAATTCTGGTGGTACTGCACTTTCCCCGGCGGTTTCAACTACAATTTCTGGTAGTCCTACTTTACACTCTAGAGGTAAGAAGTGGAATAGAATTCAAGAGGTGAAAGATATTCAAGGATCTAAACTTGAACCTTATGATTGGTACGTTATTCGTAAGGCTGATTCTGATACAGCAATTCCTTCTGCAGTTAAAACATATAGAGATGGAGTAAGAACTAAGGCAACAGCTCATGAATCAGCTATATCTGCTACAACATCTATTGCTGATCTTATTGCTGTAGATATTAGTGCTGGTTGGCCTGACGAACCTACTGTTTAATCTCCTAATTCCTTCCATTACTAAATATATGGAAAGGCTTATAATAATAAGGGAGATTTCATGGCACTTACACTCAACAAACAAACTGTTAATCTGGTTATAGATCAAGGTACTACCTTTGAAAAGGTAATTACTGCCAAAAATACTTCTGGTGGGAATGTTACTATTTCTTCTGGAACTTGTACTGCTAAACTTAGACCATCCCACTATACTTCTAATAATGTAGTTTCATTTACGACAGCTGATTCAGGCTCAAATGTAACTATTTCATTGACAGCGACACAAACTGGTGCTATTACTCCCGGCCAGTATATCTATGATGTGGAATATACTCAATCGGATGGAACAACAGTAGAAAGATTGTGTGAAGGTGTAATAACAGTTTCACCATCTGCAACGTATTGAGGATTTTAAATGACACAACCAACTTCTAGAGCAACACTTAAAGATTACGCTAAAAGACAACTGGGCCATCCAGTAGTAGAGTTGAATCTTGACGATGACCAGATGGAAGATCGTATTGATGACGCCCTTGAATTTTTTCAAGAGTATCATTTTGATGGTACATATCCAACATTTCTCAAACATCAAATTACAGGGTCTACTCTCAAGATAACTTCAAATACTGTATTTACAGCTGGGGAAAAAATTACTGGTGGTACTAGTGGAGTAAGAGCTACAGTTCATGAATATCATAGTGCAAATACCACAATTCGATATAAAAATCCAGAAGTAAAATCTGGCGGTGATGGGAATACCTATTATGCAAATACCACTACTACCTTTGCAAATAATGAAACAGTAACAGGAGATGGTACTGGTAGTCCTTCAGCGACAACTCATGCTTCTACTGCAAATTCTTTAGGAGATTTTGATAATCAATATATTTCAATAACAGAAAATATTATAGGTGTCAAAGGGGTTATTCCTTTCTATAGTGATACCAATAATACTTCAAATATGTTTTCTGTAAATTATCAGTATGCTCTTTCTGATTTGTATTCGATGGGTGCAATGCAAGATTTCAGAAATTATGTCTTTACTCAACAAAAACTTTCTATGATTAATGAGTTATTTCATGGAATGCCTCAGTTTAGATTTAACAGACACATGGACAGATTATATCTAGACATAGATTGGGGTAATGATTTGAAAATTGATGATTTTATTGTTGCACAATGTTATTGTATTGTAGATCCTGCTACATATACAGATATTTGGGGTGATATGTTTCTCAAAAAATATGTAACATCACTTTTCAAAAAACAATGGGGTCAAAATTTGATTAAATTTGAAGGAATGCAACTTCCAGGCGGAATTACTCTGAATGGGAGACAACTTTACGATGACGCAAATACGGAATTAGAAAAAATAGAAGAAGAGGTTCAACTGAAGTATCAGCTTCCAGACGATTTTATGGTGGGATAATAATGGCTACCAATCATTACTTCAACCACTATGGAACAAATACACCAGAACAAAGACTTCTAGAGAATATCATCATTGAGTCGATCAAAGTTTATGGTATAGATTTAAATTATATGCCTAGAACTTTGGTAAATGAAGATAAACTCTTTGGTGATGACCGCTCATCTCAATTTAAAGATTCTAGAACAGTTGAAATGTACATCAAGAATGTTGATGGTTTTGAGGGTGAGGGTACTTTTGTTTCAAATTTTGGGCTTGAGGTTAGAGATCAAATTACACTTACAGTTGCAAAAAGACGCTGGGAAGAACTCGCTTTTGAGGGTAGTGGAAGAGATAAAGAACCAAAAGCTGGTGACCTTATCTATTTTCCATTGACAGATGGACTTTTCACAGTTTTAGGTGTCACCGATACTAATACATTTTTCCAAACTGGTGCACTTCAGACTTTCGATTTAACTTGTGAACTCTTTACTTATGGTGATGAGAAGATTGATACAGGAATAGAAGAGATTGATGATATAGAAAGAGAACAATCTTTTGTTCGTACATTTGAATTAGCTTCTAGTCCTGCAGTGTCTGGTACATTTCAAGTTGGAGAGACAGTTACAGGGGGAACTTCTGGTAAGACAGGAGAAGTTGCAAAATGGGATTCTACAACAAGATACCTATACCTTATTAATATGACAGGAGTGTTTACAGTAGGAGAAATTCTTACTGGTGCAACTAGTTTAGCAACTGGTACTTACGAAACTAAACAGACAACAGATGAAGCGGCTGAAACTCTAGCTCAAATCGAAGCAGGAACAACTGATACATCTACAAGTAACAAACAGATCGAAACTGATGCAGATGATGTTCTTGATTTTTCTGAGGGTAACCCATTTAGTGAAGGAACTAATTACTAATGTTAGGATCTACGTTTTATCATCAAACCATACGAAAGTATGTGGCTGCATTCGGTACAATTTTCAATGATATTAATGTTGAAAGAAAGAACTCTGCCGGAGCAGTTCTTGAAAGAATTAAAGTTCCTCTGGCTTATGGGCCTAGACAAAAATGGATTTTAGCTCTTCAAGAGACTACAACGGACAGAAGAGTTGTACAAACAAGACTTCCAAGAATGGGATTTGCTCTTACAGGAACAACTTACGATTCCACAAGAAAACTAAACACAATCGGTAGAAACTTTAACGCGAATACATCTTCTACTGGTTCTGTGATGACTCAATATAATCCAGTACCTTATAATTTTGATTTTTCTCTGTTTATATTGGTCAATAATGCTGAAGATGGTACTCAAATTCTTGAACAGATTCTTCCCTATTTCACACCAGAATTTACAGTTACAATCAATACGATTCCAGATATGGGAATTAAAACAGATGTTCCCATTATACTAAATTCTGCAGATATGAGTGATGAATATGAGGGAGAGTTAGCTACAAGACGAACAATTATCTGGACTCTTAGTTTTCTTTTAAAGGGTCAAATCTATCCAGATATCAAATCTGGTACTATTATTAAAACTATTGAGGTTAATTTTAGAATTCCCGCTAGTCAAGATTCGGATGTTTCAGATTTAGAAATAAATTATATTATTCTAGAATCTTCAAAAGACGCTTTAAGAACTTCAGACTATATACTTTTAGAGTCTGGAAATTATGAAAAACTCTTGGATGAAAGTTCAAGTCAGGATGTTGGTGATGCTACAGTTAAGTCAAGGTATACAGTAGTTCCTTCCCCAACTACTGCACAGGCTGATAGTGATTATGGATTTAGTGAAACTTTTGAATTTTTTGAAGACTCTAAGCATTTTGATCCAAATGCTGGTGTTGATTATACGGACTCTGATGCATGACAGTAGCAAATATAGACGATCACTTAGATGAGGTTTTGGGGATTATACAAAAACCTAAAAAAGAGATTGTCAAAGTAGAAAAAGTAAAACCACCAGTTAATGGTGAGGATGAGGATACTGATTTTCAGTATGCTCGTGAAAACCTTTATAATTTGATTGAACGTGGTCAAGATGGTTTAGAAGAACTTCTTGAAATCGCTAAACAATCAGAACACCCCCGTGCGTTTGAGGTGGTCGGTCAAATGATAGACAAGTTGACCACAACCAACAAAGAACTTCTTAACCTACACAAGACAAAAAAAGATATCAAAACTGAAAAGGGTGGGCCTACCAATGTTACCAATGCATTGTTTGTAGGGTCTACTGCAGAACTTCAGAAAATGTTAAAGGGTAAGAAAGTAAAAGATGAGTGATACTTATCTAGGTAATCCAAATCTAAAATCAGTAGGACAGCCAGTAGAATGGACTGAGGAATCTGTTATTGAATACCAGAAGTGTATGGAAGATCCTCAGTATTTTATTGAAAATTATGTCCAGATTATTAATGTGGATAGAGGTCTTATTCCTTTTGATATGTATCCTTATCAGAAGAAGATGATTAAGACTTTTAATGATGAAAGATTTGTGATATGTAAGATGCCTCGACAGACAGGAAAATCTACTACCATTGTAAGTTTTCTCCTTCATTACATACTATTCAATGAGAGTGTAAATTGTGCTATATTAGCTAACAAGTTAAATACCGCTCGTGAACTGTTATCCAGACTTCAACTAGCATACGAACATCTTCCCAAATGGTTACAACAAGGAGTGGTCGTATGGAACAAGGGAAACATTGAGTTAGAAAATGGTTCTAAAATTCTTGCCGCGGCTACTTCATCATCTGCTGTCAGAGGTAGTTCTTTCAACATTATTTTTCTGGATGAGTTTGCTCACGTTCCAAACAATATAGCAGACCAATTTTTCACTTCAGTCTATCCTACAATTTCTTCTGGTGAAACTACCAAAGTTTTCATTGTATCAACTCCACTAGGACTTAATATGTTCTATAAGATGTGGGTCGATGCAGAAGAGGGAAGAAGTAATTATATTCCTATTGATGTAAGTTGGATGGAAGTACCAGGCCGTGATGAGAAATGGAAAGCTGAAACGATTAAGAATACAAGTCAACAACAATTTACTCAAGAATTCGATTGTGAGTTTATCGGGTCTACATTGACTCTTATTGCACCATCCAAATTGAAAGCTATGACATTTGCAAATCCGTTAGTGTCCAAAGGTGGAATGGACATATACGAACAACCAGAAAAAGGTAAAACTTATTGTCTTATAGCAGACACATCTCATGGTAAAGGTCAGGATTATTCAGCATTTTCTGTATTCGATATAACTCAAATACCATACAAACAAGTTGCAAAATATAGAGATAATACAATTTCTCCTATGGTCTATCCAAATGTGATTTACCAGACAGGAATGAGATATAATTCGGCATGGGTATTAGTAGAAGTAAATGATATTGGTCAATCTGTAGCGGAATCAATGCATCATGACTTAGAATACGAAAATATTCTCATGTGTTCTATGCATGGTAGAGCGGGTCAAAAAATTGGAGGTGGATTTGGAAAAAATGCTCAACTAGGAGTACGAACCAGTAAACAACTAAAGAGAATTGGTTGTTCTGCACTAAAGGAAATAATAGAGACAGATAAACTCATTGTACCAGATTTCGATACTATTGCGGAACTGACTACATTTGCTTCAAAGTACAATTCTTATGAGGCAGAAGAAGGTCACCATGACGATCTAGCAATGGGATTAGTAGTATTTGCATGGTTGATACAACAACAGTATTTTAAAGACATGACGGATCTTGATATAAGAAAACAGATGTATAAAGACCAGATGAAAAGTATGGAAGAAGATATGTTACCATTTGGAATTATAGATACTGGACAAGATGATGGTTCTTTTACAGATAATGAAGGCACAAAATGGCAGGTAGTTGACGATTGGCAAAGAAATTACTTCTAGACTTCTTTACTAAACCCAAAATCGTCTAATCCATCTTCTGGGCCTCTTTCTTTTATATTTTGTATCAGTTTCTTAGCATCGGGGTGAATCCTTGTAGAATTATATTTCAGTCTGGATTCACTTTTAGTACATATAATCAGATGCTCTGGATTTACACAACAATTATTTTGACAAACTTGATGTACTATATGTTTGTCAGGTATTTCCCCCTTATAGTGTTCATAAGCAAACCTATGAGCTGGAATGGATTTTCCTTGAAAAGAAAACATACCATATCCCTGTTGTGTCCTTGATGCGATCCATTGCCAACAGTCATTCCCTGAGTTTTGTTTACTAATCTTAGTTAAAAACCGATCAATCGGATTCATATTCAACTCCAAAAAAACATTTATATCTCAGTAATTATTTATAAACTTGAGAGCTGGGGTTTTATAAATAATCATAGTATCCCTATTACAGAGGATAGTTCACAATTTACCCAATAATTTAAGGATAGGAGAGATGAAATGGCATTTCAAGTAAGCCCTGGCGTAAATACATCTGAAATTGATTTAACAACAGTAGTGCCCGGCATTTCTTCCATTGATGCCGGAATAGCTGGGCCATTTAGATGGGGCCCCGCAAACGATATAACATTGATAGATTCAGAGGATCTTTTGGTACAAACATTCCAAAAGCCTGATGCCAATACATATATATCGTTTTTCTCTGCCGCCAACTTTTTACAATATTCTAATAGACTTCATGTAGTTCGAGCTGTTTCAACAGCAGCAAAGAATGCAGCAACTACTGGTGGTGGTGCAATTCTTGTAGCAAATAACACAGTTTATTGGGATTCATACGATGAAGGTGGTTCTGGTGTTGCCGATAGTAGAGGTGACTTTATGGCCAAATATGCAGGATCTTTAGGTAATAGTCTGAAGGTTTCTGTTTGTGGGCCGACACGAGCTAATTTGGCATCTGGAAATACAGTAGTTGCATCTAACTCAGATGTTGCACTCACAGGAACAGGACTCGCAGTTCATGCTTCAACTGGAGCACTCACAGCAAGTGGTTCACTCTTTGGATCAGAACTTAGAGTCGGAGATGTAATTAAAACGGATAATGGTAACACTTTTGTTGTTTCTGCAATAGCAAGTAACACCGCGGCAACAGTAAATAGAGATCCAGTAACAGGAGCTATTTCTAGTGCAACCGCGATTCGATACAAGAGATCAGCATTTAGTGAACCTTCTACAAATATGTTAGGAACAGTCGCAGTTACTGCAAATAGTACTACAGTTTCGGCTACTACCGCAACTGCAAGAAATGCTGCAACAACAGCATTCGATCTTCAGTACATTGCTGGTGATATTATTAAAATCAATGGTGAAGAGAGAAAAGTTGTAACAGTAACTAACTCATCTTCAATGGTAGTTAATACTGGATTTACCAATACTGCAACAGCTCAGACTCATTCAAGAACATGGGAATATGCAGGTCTTTTCGACAAAGAACCAGTAACAACTCAATGGGCTGCGGATAAAGGAGCTCTCTATGATGAGGTTCATATTGCAGTTGTTGATGAAGACGGAGAATGGACAGGAACACTTAATGAAGGTCTTGAGCTTTACACAGGACTTTCTGTTGGAAAAGGTTCTAAGTTTGAAGACGGAACAAAAGCATACTATGTAGATGCTATCAATCGTAGGTCAAAGTACATTTGGTGGGCGGATCATAACTCAAAAGGTGATGCTTATACAAGTGGAACAGTAACATATTCTTCGGCTTGGGGTACAGTACCCGCAGCTGGAGTGGTTTATAACTCACATCATTCAGCTGGAAGTTTAATTAATACTGGAAGTCTTAGTGGTGGAGTTGATGGATCAAATGCAACTGATGGTAACAAGATTACAGCTTACAGAAAATTTGAAAATGCTGAAGAAACGGATATCGGACTTTTGATTGGTTGTGACTCTTCTGCAACTGTAGCTTTGGATCTTATTAGTATTGCTGAGACTAGAAAAGATTGTGTCGCATTTCTTTCACCAGAACAAGCCGATGTTGTCAATAACGTAGGTGGTGAAGCAGATGCTGTCGTAGATTTTAGAAATACACTAGGATCTAGTTCTTATGCATTTCTCGATTCTGGATGGAAATATCAGTACGATAGATACAACGATGTCTTCAGATATATTCCAATGAATGCTGATGTTGCAGGTGTAACCGCAGCAACAGAAGCAAACAGAGATGCATGGTTCTCACCAGCTGGTTTCACAAGGGGTAACATAAGGAATGTTGTAAAACTTCCTTTCAATCCTAAGAAGACAGAGAGAGACACACTTTACAAGAATGGTATTAATCCAATAACAACATTTATGGGAGCTGGAACAGTTCTTTTTGGTGACAAAACTCTTCTTGCTAAACCTTCTGCATTTGACAGAATTAATATCAGAAGGCTGTTTATCATCATGGAGAAAGCAATTGCAAGATTTGCAAGGGCACAACTCTTTGAGTTCAACGATGCATTCACAAGAGCACAATTTGTTGGTGCAGTTGAACCATTTTTGAGAGATGTACGAGGAAGAGATGGTATTACAGATTTCGTAGTTGTTTGTGACGATACTAATAATACCTCATCTGTCATTGATAGAAATGAATTTGTTGGTGACATTTATGTTAAACCAAATCGAGCTATCAACTTCATTCAACTCAACTTTGTTGCAGTTAGAAGTGGAGTGGAATTCTCAGAAATTATTGGATAAGTGATATAAATAGTAATAACTAACATAGGTGGGGGAAGACGGAAGCGGCCGAAGGGTGTACTTATAAAAAAGACTTCCCCACCCTACATTTTAACCTTGCTTTCGGAGAAATTAAAATGGCTTTTAGTATTTCAGACTTTAGATCCTCTGGATTAAAACAAAGTGGTGCACGACCAAATTTATTTGATGTTGCAGTTGTAGGTGCACCAGATCAAGGTTCAGATGTAAAATCCACAGAATTTACAATGTTATGTAAGATTGCTTCAGTACCAACTTCAACTGTTGGAGTAATTGAAGTTCCTTACTTTGGAAGAATGGTAAAAATTCCAGGCAACAGAACTTTTGATAACCTTTCAGTAACAGTTATCAACGATGAAGATTTCAAAATCAGAAATGGTGTTGAAAAGTGGATGGATTCTTTGAATTCTCATGAATCAAACAAATCAAAAATTGGTGGTGCTGCTAGTACTACTAATTTATCTGGAACGATTGTAGTAAATCATTATAAAAGAGATGGTGAACCTACACCAAGTGAATCTTGGACATTTGTGAATTGTTATCCAGTAGCACTCGGTGAAATTGGTCTTGATTGGGGCTCAAACGATACGATTGAAGAATTTACAATCGACTGGGCTTACGATTACTGGACACACGGCGAATTTACGAGTTAATAAATATATTATAAGTTTCCAATTTAACTAGGGGCATGGGGGCTTCTCAGCCCCTAACACCCTCTAGGAGTATATGAATGGCAATTGAATTATTTGGTTTTACTATTGGAAGAACTCAGAAAGAGAAGGAAAATGCAGAAAAAGTTTCCTTCGCCCTTCCCACATCAGAAGACGGCTCCCTTGACGTGGCAGGAGCAGCAGGTGCTGCTTATGGTACTTATCTTGATATGGATGGTTCCGCAAAAAGTGATGCAGAACTTATCCACAAATATCGTCAAATGGCTCTCTTTCCTGAGGCTGAACTGGCTATAGATGATATAGTCAATGAAGCAGTTGTCGCTGATAGAGAACAAAATCCTGTCAATATTAATCTATCAAATGTAAATCTTTCACCAGATATTAAGTCTAGAATTATTGAAAATTTTCATGAGGTTATTCATTTACTAAACTTTAATGAAATTGGTTATGATACGTTTAAGAAATGGTATGTAGATGGAAGATTATATTATCATATAATCATAGACCAATCTAATCCAAAACGTGGAATTTTAGAACTTAGACCTATTGATGCTCTTAAAATCAAGAAAGTTAGACACATAATTCCACCAAATCAAGGTGTTCATGCAGATGAAGTGGTTATGCCTAAGGTGGAAGAATATTATGTGTTCAATGAGAGTGGACTTGGTAATACTGGTGGTAATGCTAATTTACAAATTGCACCAGATTCGATAGCATATTGTCATTCTGGACTTTTAAGTGAAGATCGCAGAATGGTTCTTAGTTATTTACACAAAGCTATCAAACCTCTCAACCAACTCAGAATGATAGAAGATGCGGTAGTCATCTATCGTATTTCAAGAGCTCCAGAACGGAGAATCTTCTACATTGATGTTGGTAACCTTCCAAAAATGAAAGCGGAACAATATCTCAGAGACATCATGACCAGATATAAGAACAAAATGGTCTATGATGCGGGTACTGGTGAAATTAGAGATGATCGAAAACACCAATCAATGTTAGAAGATTATTGGTTACCTAGAAGAGAGGGTGGAAGAGGAACAGAAATTACCACACTTCCAGGCGGAGAAAATCTTGGTGAATTAGCTGATATTGAATATTTCCAAAAGAAACTTTTTAAATCTCTGAATGTTCCTTCATCTAGATTAGATCAAGAAGGTGGATTTATGTTAGGAAGAGCTCAGGAAATTTCTAGGGATGAGGTTAAATTTACACGTTTTATTGAAAGATTAAGAAGTAGATTTAATCATCTCTTTAATACTTGTCTTGAGAAACAACTTATTCTCAAGGGAGTTTTAACTCTCAATGATTGGAGAAGTATTAACCAGAAAATTCACTATGAATGGCAAACGGATTCACAGTTTGCTGAGTTGAAGGAAGCTGAGATGACACAAGAAAGACTCAATTTACTTCAGAGTATGAACTTTGCTGATGAGATTGTCGGAAATTTCTATTCTAAAGACTATGTAAGGAAAAGAATCTTGAAACAGACTCAAGAGGAAATTGACCAGATGGATAAGGAAATTGCTCAAGAAGCGGCTGATGGTGGAGATGAACCAGATGATGAGTATGCATCTTTTGAACCTAAACATGGTGAAAAACTTGCAGAAGAAGATAAGGATTTAAAGTCTATGGAGAATATTTTTAAATCTGTATTAGAAGAAGATTCTAAAAGAGTGAAGGCCAATTAAATTCCCTATAAATATAAATACTAATGTAAAACTTTAAGTAAAGAAAGAAGAACTATGAGTGACTACACACCAGAAGATATTGTGAAAAGTGCAATCGCAGGAGATGCGGCTAATATAAAAGATGCCATTAATGGAGTTTTGGCAGGTAAAGTTATGAAGGCTCTGGAAGCGAAGAAAGCAACAGTCGCTCAAGCCATGTTTAATAATGCAGTTGTAGGAGAAAAACCAGAAGTTTCTGAACCTTCTGTTAAACAACCAAAAACGCCACTAATCATGCCTGATAATGGGATGACAACAACTGCAGAAAATGAGGGATGAAAAATTTTAAAGACTTTAAGGCAGAACAGAAATATACGACAGAGATTATACAGTATGGCCCAATAGGGGCTACTATAGCCGCTGCGGCTGGAATCTTTGGTAGTTATCTTGCTATTAAAAAAGGTCTTGAAAAGTATAAGGGATATAGAGAATCTAAAGCTGAGAAAAAAGCTAGAGAACAAAACGGATTTGATATGACTGTAAAGGTCTATAATCCAGCGACAGGAAAAGAAGAAGACCAAGACTTTTGGATACATCCGAAAGATGGTAATGCTGACCTTGAAAAATTAGGATACAAATTACCTAGAAATGCAGCTGGTCGAATAAAAGCTCCAGACGATGATCAGTTAGAAAAGATGGAAAAGGAGGCTAAGAAAAAGTCTTCAATGAAAACAGGAGAGATCAAGAGAAAACAAGCTCAGGGTTCATTAACTGATGATGATTTGACAACGGATCAACAAATACAATTAGGGGATAAGAAAAAAGAAGACGATAAGAAAGCGGCAAGTAAAGCAGCAGATGATAGAGAAAGAGAAGAGAAAAGTGAAACAGATTGGGTAGACCATCCAGACACTTCAGAAATACCATCCGATATGAAAAGTGGTGTAAAAGAAAAGGAAAGAAAAAAGATTGCCGGACATAAAGATGTTTTAGCTTATAAAAAAAGATGGGAAATGGAGCCTGGTGCATCTGTTGATGGGTGGAAAAAATGGATTGAAGATCCAGATAAACCAAAAGATTTTGAATATGTTTCAGCAGCTGATTACGATAAAAAGATGCAGCAAAAACAGAACCAAAAACCAGCAAAGAAAGAAGAAAGTAAAATGTTAAGTTTCGGAGAGTTTATCTCAGAAGATATAATGAAGGACTTGAAAAAAATAACCAAGTCCAAGAGAGATATGGAGATAAAGCTGGATGATGGTTCGTCTATACCAATAGATCCTATGACAGCTGAAATATTTGTTAAATATATAGAGGGATTAAAATCCTCAGAACAAAAAAGAATTATTAATCAAATCCAACGAACTGAACGTGGTTTCATGAAAGTTCTTGGGAAAGCACATGGAGAGTAATAAATGGCTTACGCTATAGATACAGAAACACTAGTAGATACTGCTACTACGACAGTGCTCCATTCTACAGGAAGGGCTACCGATGCAACTGAAGTGGATGCAACTATTTTTGATGCCAGTGCATCTAAATATGCATTAGCCACACTTACTTTATCCGCTGCTACAACCGCTTCCGATAGATGGTGTATTGGAGAAATTATTTCATCAAATGATGGTACTGCGATTCACATGGTAGTTCAAGATCAAGTACTTGGTGGAACAACAATGCAAGTTTATAGATGTACGAGTGGAACAGATGACACTCCTTTAGGATGGTCTGGAACTACATTGCCAGGTACAACTAAAACATTAACTGGTTCAGTTTCGGGAACACACACAATAACAACTTCTGGAACTGTTGCATCTGCTATGGTAGCAAGAGATATTACAGTAAGTGGCCTTAAATGGGTAGTTGCTGGTGGTCACTCAGTACGTTACTTTTTTACTGGTGGTACTGCAAGTCAAGATATTGCCTGTATGGTAGGTGGTGGAATTTGGGATTCAACAAACCACTTCATTCCAGTAGGTATGGGAAGTGCGGCACCCGCAGCAGTAACTTTAGGAGATATAAAAGCGGCATCTCACGGAGCTGCAGCATCAGATACCATGACAGTACAAATGACAGTTAAGAAAATTTCTGGATATAATACACCGAATTACGAGGGTAATGGGAAATTAGGATTCGGTCAATCAGCTATTAGTGGTAAAGGATACTAATGAAAACATTTTCTGAATTAGTAGCCGAATTAACAGTAGGGGTTAGGGATAAAAAGACCTCTGCTGAAAAGATGGCCGCAAAAAGAGAATATAAAAAGAATAGAGCTAAGATTCTTCAACGTAACAAAAAGTACAAAAAAAGTGCTCGTGGAAAAATGTTAGCTAAAAAAGCTGAACGAATGAAATCTAAAGGTAAAACCGCTACTGGTCGAGATATTTCTGTAAAAGGTGGTGCTGGTGCTCAACAACGTGCCAAAGAGAAAAAGGCAGAATTGAGGAAATGAAAAAGTTTAAAGAATTAGTTCAAGAATTGACCACTGCACAACGGATAAGAAGGTCAATTACTTCTAAAAAGAGTGCAAGGAAAGCTGCAATTGCTAGAGCTCGTTCTTTGAAAAAACCACCAACTCCCGAAAAAGTCATGAAGGCTTTGGATAGACAACTTAGACAAAAGGCATTTGCTATTGCTGATAAACAAGGACAATATAAAGATGCTAGTGCGGGAGTTAAACAGAATATAGAAAAGAAAGCTTCAAAACTACTCGCTAAAAAGAAGGTAGTTTGGACTAAAAAATTAAAACCAGCTGTTAAAAAAGCAATGAAAGATGCCTACAAAAGTCGTGTGGGATCTAAAAATCCAGAATCGGAGTAACACTTATGAAACTTATTAGCGAAGAAGCACAAGATATAGAATTTCTTACTGAAGAAAAGAAAGGCGGAGGTAAGAATTATTTTATTGAAGGTGTCTTCATGCAAGCAGAAACTAAGAATAGAAATGGGAGAGTATATCCTAAAGCTGTTCTACAAAAAGAAGCTAAAAGATACTCTGATAGTTTTATTAAAACTAAGAGAGCTTTTGGCGAACTAGGTCATCCAGACGGCCCAACTGTTAATCTTGAAAGGGTTTCTCACATGATTGAGGAACTTGAAGAGGTTGATAATAACTTTATGGGGAGGGCTAAGATACTGGATACTCCATACGGAAAAATTGTAAAGAATCTGATTGATGAAGGTGCTCGTTTAGGGGTATCATCAAGAGGTATGGGTTCATTAAAACCTGCAAAGGATGGTATTCAAGAGGTACAGGGTGATTTTTATCTCGCCACTGCAGCCGACATTGTTGCTGATCCTTCGGCACCAGATGCATTTGTTGCTGGAATTATGGAAGGTAAGGAATGGATTTGGGATAACGGAATCATAAAAGAGGCCGAAATCCAAGCCATTAAGGAAAAAGTAGAACAATCTTCACGAAAAGACAGAGAGCAGACACTCGTTAGTGCTTTTGAAGATTTTATCACTAAACTTTAAAGTTTATATTCTTATAAATAATAATAGTAAATATTACTTAAAATCATACAGGAGATTTTCAATGTCTGAAGAAATTTTGGAAAAACAGTCTGAAGAACTGGAAGAAGAGCAACAAGCTGTGGCGGAATCTTCAGGCAAAAAGATTAAAGAAGATGACGCACCAGAAGAAGAAGAAGAGTCTGGTGATGAGGAAGAAGTAGAAGAAGCTAAAAAAGTTTCAGAAGAGGACGAGGAAGAAGAAGAGGAAGAGCCAGTAGAAGAGGCTGTTTCCGTTCCTAAGACCAAAGCTGGAATGATTAAGGCTCTCTATGACCAACTCAATTCAATGAAGAAAGGCGAACTTTCTGATTCATTCTCAAAAATCATGGGCGCTACAATCGCTGAAGAAGAGGAAGAGGATGAGGATAAAGAGGAAGTCGAAGAAAAATTAGAAGTTAAAAAACTTTCTAAGGAAGACCTTAAGCTTAATGTCAAGGAAGATATCAACGCCATGATGAGTGGTGAAGAACTTTCGGAAGAGTTTAAGACTAAGGCCTCTACAATTTTTGAAGCAGCTGTTTCTGCTAAGGTTATTGCTGAAGTAAATGAGAGAATAGGTGTATTTGAGGAAGATTACCAAAAACAACTCAAAGAAGCTGTTGACACTCACAAAAAGGAAACAACTGAAAAAGTTGATGGTTATCTAAACTATGTTGTTGAGGAATGGGTTAAAGAGAACGAACTCGCAGTCGAAAAAGGTATTCGGTCTGAGCTCGTTGAAGACTTTATGACAGGACTCAAGAATCTGTTTACAGAACATTACATTGACATTCCAGAAGAGAAGGTTGACCTAGTTGACGATCTCTTTGAGAAGGTTGAGGATCTAGAAAAGAAACTTGATGAGTCAGTTAATGATAGTGTAGAAATCAGAAAACAACTTGCAGAGTATAAGAAAGAAGAGACATTGAGAAATGTTTCCGAAGATCTTGCGGATACGGAGAAGGAAAAATTAAAAACTTTATCTGATGGCGTTGACTTTGAAGATGCTGATCAATATAAGGAAAAACTTGAAGTCATCAAGGAGAATTATTTCCCAACTGCAACCGAAAAACAAACTCAACCAATAACTGAGGAAGTGGAAACACCTGAGACAGAAGAGGTTGAAAAAAGTGATCCCGCAATGGAGCGTTACGTTAATGCTCTAAAACGGCACAATTAATTTTATTTTTTTTTAACAATAACCTTTTAGGAGATAAAAAATGTATCTAGCTGAAGGACTACAAAATAAGTGGGCTCCTGTCTTAGACCATGAAGATATGCCTAAGATTAAGGATTCCTACCGAAGAGCGGTTACCGCTGTTCTTTTGGAAAACCAAGAAAAAGCTATGGCTGAAGAAGCGGGTCAAAATGGATATGGTTTCCAGACTCTTTCTGAGGCTCCAGCTCCTGTACAAGCAGCACCAACTGCATCTGGTACAGGACAAGTAACATATCAAGATCCTGTCTTGATCTCAATGATTCGTAGAGCGATGCCTAATCTCGTTGCCTATGATGTCTGTGGCGTTCAACCAATGTCAGGCCCAACTGGTTTGATTTTTGCAATGCGTCCTGAGTACGACACACAAGGTGGTACTGAGGCCATGTATAACGAACCAGATTCTTCTCATTCATCCCTTGCTGGTGCTGCAGGTTCCGCTGGAACAGCTGCTGTTGCTGGTGCACAGGGTGGATCACCTGCATTAGCACTGACAAATTCTATCGGTGTTTCAACTGCAGTTGGTGAAGATTGGGGTACTGGATCAAACGTATCTGGATCTGCCGGAGTTGATTTTCAACAAATGGCTTTCTCAATAGAGAGAGTCGCAGTAACAGCTAAAACCAGAGGGTTGAAAGGTACTTACTCTATGGAATTAGCTCAGGATCTTAAAGCCGTTCATGGTTTAGATGCTGAAACAGAATTGGCTAACATAATCTCACAAGAGATTTTAGCTGAGATCAATCGTGAAGTTATGAGAAGCATCTATTTCATTGCTACTCATGGTGCACAACATAACACTACAACAGCTGGTGTTTTTGATCTTGACACAGACTCTAATGGTCGATGGTCAGTTGAGAAGTTCAAAGGACTTCTTTTCCAAATCGAGCGTGAGGCCAATGCAATTGCAAAGGCAACACGTCGCGGTCGTGGTAACATCATAATTACATCTTCAGACGTTGCATCAGCTCTTGCTATGGCAGGTGCTATGGACGGAAGTGGTGTAGATGATACTGGTAACACATTTGTTGGTACATTGAATGGTCGATATAAAGTTTATGTTGATCCTTATTTCAGTGCATCCGCAACAAACTTCTTTGTTTGTGGTTACAAAGGTTCATCTGCTTATGATGCTGGTCTTTTCTACTGTCCTTATGTACCAATCCAAATGGTACGTGCGGTCGGTGAACAATCCTTCCAACCATCCATTGGTTTCAAGACACGTTACGGAATGGTAACGAATCCGTTCTCTGATTCCACAAAAGATGGTGCGATGAATGGTAGTGCTAACTACTACTACAGGACTGTCAGGGTTGACAACCTAATGTAAAGGGAAAACACTTTTTGTGTTTTTATCAAGGGGAAGATTGGGAAACTGGTCTTCCCCTTTTTTTATGCTATTTCGATTCTTACTAAATATACTTGAAAGGATTAATAGGAGCAAATTATGGCAGATACATTTATAACAAAATTAACAGAAATTACAACTCCCACTAGGGATGATTTAGCATTAATTGTCGATAATCCAACATCTACACCCGCTAATAAAAAAATAAATCTTCAAAATCTTGCAAATAATGTTTCAAGATTTGTAAATACCATTACAACAAATGAAGATGGTACAGATATAGTTTTCAAACAATATGATGCAACTGAGGTTGCTCGTATCCATGATGGTGATACGAATAGTGTTACTTCTTCTGGAACAGGTGCATCAACTTTATCTGGTGGCACAGCAAAGGGTGGATTTGGATTTCGTAGACCAGTTTATGCTGTAACGGCAGGTGCAGATGACGAATCAATAACACTTACATTACAACATTCGGGTGCACTCGTAAAGGTAACTGGTGCAGCTCATGATTTAGATATTATACTTCCAGCTGTTCCTCTTGGTTGTGAAGGGTTTCATATTGATTTTGTAATTGTCACATCATTCTCAGGTACAAATAATCTTGAAATTAAAACTAATGGTGATACTGGTGATAATATGTATCTTTATGTAAATCATAATGGTACGTCTGCGGTTGATGTTTCGGGTGGTGATGTTTTCCGTTCATCAGATGATATAGCCGTTGGAAGTCTTATTCGTTTTACTTGTGCACAAGGTGGTGATGCAGAATTATGGATTGTTGAATTATTGACTCCAACTGCAACTGGTGGAACAATAGAAGCAGCAGTAGCGTAATAAAGGTTAATAGTCTATGTCAGTACTTCAATCATTACCAGAAAATCTTAGTTACCTATCACCTATAGGATTTAGGTTTCAACTTGCAAAATTTCCAGAAGTAAACTACTTTTGTCAGTCAGCAACATTGCCAGGTATAAGTCTGACTGAAATTGCTCTACCCACTCCCCAAGCAACTGGTTATATGTCGGGCGATGAAGTACAATTTGAAGAAATGAGTATATCCTTTATAATAGACGAAAATATGAAGAACTGGTTATCTATCTATGATTGGATCATAGGTCTTGGTGCACCACATAAGGAAGATTATAAAAAATTAAAACAACTGAGGGCTGATGGTGCAGAGAGAACAAATGCTCAATTAATAGTATTGACTAGTTCTATGAATCCACAAATAACTTTTAAGTTTGATGAAGTGTGGCCTACAAATTTATCTTCAATCGAATTTAATACTACTGGAACTGATGTTGATTATTTAACTGCGTCTGTTTCTTTTCGATATGATACTTACAGAGTAGATAATCTACTAAAAAACGATAAGTCATTTGAAGGGAAACGCCAACAAAATTAAGGAATGAATGAAACTTGAAGAAATTCAAGAACTTTGGAATAGAGATCGTGATATTGATATTGAAGAGTTGGCAATCGAATCCTCAAGAATACCCCAAATTCACGACAAATATCTAAAAATCTATATTGACGAAAGAATTAGACTCAAAGGATTGGAGTTTGAACTGGCTAAAATGGTCAGAACTAAAACAGACTACTATTCTGGTAGAATGGCTCAAGAAGACCTTGAAAAATATGGTTGGGAGCCATTTTTAGATAAGATTCTCAAAACAGAAATAAGTTCTTACATTGATGCTGATGAAGATATTTTTAAGATCAAAAGAAATATCACAGTCATGCAAGAGAAAATTAATTACCTAGATTCTGTAATTAAAATGATTAATAATAGGGGCTTTCAGATTAAAAGTGCCATAGATTGGATAAAGTTTAAGAGTGGAATACTTTGATGTAGAAATATCCAAAGTGAATGAGGTATACATACGAGTTGATGCTCCTAGAGACATCTCTCAAGAAATCTCAGACCACTTCACCTTTCTGGTGCCTGGGCACACCTTTGTTCCAGCATTTAGAAAAAGAATTTGGGATGGTAAGATTAGACTATTCAATGTCATGAACCATCTTTTATACTATGGACTATTTGACCATCTATGTAAATTCCTTTATATCAGAGATTACAAAACCAAATTCCTAGACAACTTTAAAACTGAAAAGATTGATTATAAGTTAGATCTAGAACTTCCAGTAAAACCTAGAGAGTATCAGATAGATGCAGTAAGTCATGCTCTAAGTAATCACAGAACATTATTACTTTCACCAACAGCATCTGGTAAATCTTTGATTATCTATATATTAGTAAGGTATTTGAATCTGAAAACTCTTATTCTCGTTCCAACTACATCTTTAGTTTCACAGATGTATAATGATTTTAGAGAATATGGGTGGGATGTAGCAAATAATTGTCATACTGTATTCGCTGGAAGAGACAAGGGATCTGAGTTGCCTGTAGTTATCTCAACGTGGCAGTCAATTTACAAAATGCACCAAAAGTATTTTGAACAATATGAACTTGTGATTGGAGATGAGGCTCATGGTTTCAAATCCAAATCTCTCACAGCAATAATGACCAAATGTGTAAATGCAAAATATAGGATAGGAACAACTGGCACTCTAGATGGTACTCAAACTCATAAATTAGTCCTAGAAGGTCTGTTTGGGAAGGTCTATAAGGTCACCTCGACAAAAAAACTTATAGATGATAAACACCTATCACCATTTACTATTAAGGCATTAATTTTAAAACATCCAGATTCTATTTGTCATACCTTAAAAGAAGTAAATTATCAAGAAGAATTAGATTATTTAGTATCGTCTGAGGCAAGGAACAAGTATATAGTAAATTTAGCACTGAGTATGAAAACAAATACTCTTTTACTTTTTCGGTTTGTAGAAAAACATGGAAAGTTACTTTACGACATGATTAAGGAGCAAGATGTCAACAATAGAAAGATATTTTTTGTTTTCGGGGGTACAGATACCGATACAAGAGAACAAATCAGATCAATCGTTGAAAGAGAAACCGATTCAATTATTGTCGCCAGTTATGGTGTATTTAGCGTCGGCGTCAATATTAGGAATCTTCATAACATTATCTTCGCTAGTCCTTCTAAATCTCGTATTAGAAATCTTCAATCAATAGGTAGGGCTCTGAGGAAGGCACAACAAAAAGAAGTAGCTACATTATACGATATTGCCGATAATTTACAATATAAAGGGAAGAAAAATTATACATTGGGTCACTATGAAGAAAGAGCTCAAATCTATAAAGAAGAAAATTTTCCAGTAAACGAATTTAGAATTCAACTTAAGCAGTAGCTGCGGTTCCCCCTTTCCGTTTAACACACTCATTATAACACCGAATCGCATATTTGTCAAGTTTGACAAAATCCCATATTGTGGTATAATATTACTACAGTTCAAAAAGGAGATTTATGGCAGCACATTATGTAGATAATCAAAGATTTCTTGAAGAAATTACTGAATATCAAACTAAGAGATTAGAAGCGAAAGATAATGGGAGTGAGTCACCACCATGTCCTGAGTATATTGGTGAGTGTTTTATGAAAATTGCCCAGAGACTTTCTTACAGACCAAATTTTATCAATTATGCTTTTAGAGATGATATGATTTCGGATGGTATTGAAAATTGTGTACAGTACATGAATAATTTCAATCCAGAGAAATCTAAGAATCCATTTGCATACTTCACACAAATTATATACTATGCCTTTGTTAGACGAATCCAAAAGGAGAAGAAACAACTCTACATTAAATATAAAACTATGGATTCCAATCACTCTTTGGGTGATAATGTAGAAATTTCAGCTGATGACACACAAAATTATGTGTATGAAACTATGACTAATGACCAAAAAGCTAATATGTATGACTTCATATCAAATTTTGAAGACTCTAAGAAAAAGAAGAAAGTAGTAAAGACTACAACAAAGAAAGCAACTCTAGAATATTTTATGGTGGAATAATGACAATACAAAGTATTAATGCATACACTCCATCAAGGGGTGCAAATCCTTCATTAGACAGGACATGGGCTACGAAAAAAGAAGTTCAACAACTTCAAGAACAGATAGACGAACTCAAAGAAATTATAAAAGGTATAAATGAAGATCGCGATAATCACGGACACTCATTGGGGAGCCAGAAATGATTCTCAGTTTTTTACAGATTATTTTGTTAAATTCTATAATGATATATTCTTTCCAGAGTTATTAGAGAGGAATATTGATACAGTAGTTCACATGGGAGATATTGTCGATAGGCGGAAGTTTATCAACTATAAAACTCTCTATCAGATGAGACACAATTTCTTTGACCGATGCTGGGAACAATATATAAATCTTCATATAATAATTGGAAATCATGATACATTTTTCAAGAATACGAATGATGTAAACAGCATGGACTGTCTCAGAATGATGAGTTCTGGTGGTGAAGGTGATGGTGGTGGATTTGTAAAAGTTTATCAAAATCCTACAGAGGTTGATTTAGATGGTACTAAAGTATTTTTTCAGCCTTGGATATGTCCAGAAAATAAAGATGAATCATTAGATGCAATAGCTAAAACCGAGGCCCAGATTTTGTTTGGACATCTTGAGGTTCAAGGATTTATAATGCATCTTGGTGCTACTAATTTTGAAGGATTACCACCAACAGTTTTTGACAAGTTTGATTTTGCCTTTAGTGGTCACTTTCATCATAAGTCAGATAATGGAACTGTTTACTATCTTGGAAATCCATATCAGATCACTTGGAGTGATTATAAAGATCCTAGAGGGTTTCACATTTTTGATACTGAAACCAGAGAGCTAGAATTTATCGTTAATCCTTATGAGATGTTTCATAAGATTTTTTATGACGATGAAAAAACTACATTAGAAGAAATTCAAGAAGAAGATTATGATAAGTATAAAGGTTGTTATGTTAAAGTAGTCATAGTAGAAAAGAAGAATCCTTTTTGGTTTGATACTTTAATAGACAAACTGTATAAAGCAGATGTAGCAGATATTTCTGTTGTTGAAAATTTTGACATGGATGATATTGAGGGAGAAGAATTGATAAATGAAGCAGAGGATACAATGACTATCCTTTCAAAGTATGTTCAGTCAATGGAGATTGAACAAAAGTCAGAGCTTGACAAATTAATGAAATCATTATATACTGAATCACTAACTGTGGAGACAATTTAATGGCAGATTACCTTAAAGACGAACAAGATCGCGAAGAAAGAAGAAGACAAGAAGCCTTGAAACAACAACCACTTAAAATAACTAGTAGGGATTCCCACACAAACCCAAACAAAGATGAAGAAAAATGGGAAGTTGTTAATTTAGAAATAAAAGATGGAACTTTTTTGAGGGTTGCTCGAGAAGCTCATCGTAGAGATATTACTTTCAATAAAATGGTTAATATTATATTGAGAGATAAGATTCAAGGTGCAGAGTACAGATTTGAACATAATAATGACCCACAATTTCTTGCAGAAAATTATTAGTGATCTATTTTAAGACTATTCGATGGAAAAATTTTCTATCTACTGGTAATGTATTTACTGAAGTTAAACTTGACAAAGCAAAATCCACACTTATAATTGGAGACAACGGTGCGGGTAAATCTACTATTTTAGATGCCTTAACCTTTGGATTATTTGGTAAGCCTTTTAGAAATGTTAATAAGTCTCAATTAGTCAATTCGGTTAATGGTGGTGGAACAGTAGTTGAAATAGACTTTAGTATTGGGTCTAAAGAGTATGTAATAAAACGAGGTATCAAAAAGAATTTCTTTGAGATATGGCTTGATGGTAGTATGATGAATCAAGATGCATCTGTCAGAGACTACCAAGAACTTCTTGAGAAAAATATACTCAAACTCAATTACAAGTCTTTCACTCAGATTGTAATTTTAGGTAGTTCCTCATTCGTACCTTTCATGCAGTTGAAGACGGCGGATAGAAGAGCTATTATTGAAGACCTACTTGATATTGAAATTTTCTCAGTCATGAATCAATTACTCAAATCCAGAGTAGTTGAAAATAAAGATGATATGGGAACAGTAGACATTGCTCTTGGATTAGCTAAAGGTGAGGTTGAAAACTTAGAGTTTTTAGTTAAACAACTCAAAGAAAATAAATCTTCTCAAATTGAGAGAAATAAAAAAGATATAGAAAAACATGAGGAAACGATTAAGGAATATCAAAAGACGATTGATAATCTTTTGGGGAAAAATAAAACGCTCAATGATTCCATATCGGATGAGAAAAAAGTCAGAGGGGAAGTTGATTCGTTACTTGATTACCAGAAAGGTATTGAGTCGAGAATAAATGAGTGCAATGAAGAGATGGAATTCTATGAAAAGAATTCTCATTGTGATACTTGTGAACAAGAAATTCCAGAAGAACATCGTGAAACAATGAAAAGTAAATTTCATGGGAAAATGCACCAACTTAGTTCTGGATTGATCTCTTTGGGATTTAAACTTAAAGACCAAGAAAAGAGACTTAAAGAAATTGAAAAGGTATCTAAAGAATATGATAATAATTTAAGTGAACAAATAAAGATCAATGCTTCAATAACAGCCTGTCAGGAATATGTCAAAAAAGTATCTGTACAGAATGAACAAATTTCTCAAGTTACGGAAGATATTGATAAGACCAAAACTAATCTGAATAAATCCAAAGAAGATATTCGTATATATACTACAGAGAAGGAAGAACTGTCAAAACGAAAGTACCTCTACGAGATTGCAGGAAACCTTCTTAAAGATGGCGGGATAAAAGCTAAAATAATTAAACAATATCTACCCATCATTAACAAGTATATCAACGCCCATCTTGGAAAGATGGATTTCTATGTATCTTTCGAGCTCGATGAGGGGTTTGCCGAAACCATCAAGTCGAGACATCGTGACGAATTTACTTATGATTCGTTCAGCGAGGGAGAGAAGATGCGAATTGATCTCGCTCTTCTCTTCACTTGGAGAGCTGTAGCAAAGTTGAAGAATAGTGTGAACACAAATCTTCTAATATTAGATGAGGTGTTTGATTCTTCACTTGATACAGCTGGAACTGATGAGTTCCTTAAAATTTTATATGACCTAACTGGTAATGTTAATGTATTTGTGATAAGTCATAAAGGTGAAATTTTATATGACAAATTTAAAAGTCACATGAAATTTGAAAAACACAAAAACTTTTCAAGAATAGTATAATGGCTGAAATTATTATTCCAACTGATAATACCCTTATTCTACCTAGTGATGACAGAACTAGAGAAGTACCATCTATTGTAACAGATGATGAGCTTACTCTAAGAAAATTTCAATTACTTCCAGAAGAACATCCAATATTAAAAAAAGAACCTTTGCCGTGGATATTTGGTGAGAATCCAGATCCACAACGTATGAGATTAATCATGTTAGAGAATATGGTTGCTCATAACGGACTAGGTTTATCCGCCAATCAGATAGGTATGCCTGTAAAAGTATTTTCAATGTATGTCACAAATGAAGAAGGTATTGTTTGTTTTAACCCAAAAATAACAAGAGAATCTAATGAAAAAGTAATAATGAAAGAAGGTTGTTTAAGTTTTCCAGAATTGTATCTGAATATAAGTAGGCCTCAAATGATAGAGGCCACATATCAGAATGCAGATGGAGATGAAATTAATGTACATTTAGAGGATCTAGCAGCAAGAATTTTTCATCATGAAATGGATCACATGATAGGTACAACATTTTTAGATAGAGTGAGTAAGGTTCGTTTACAATCTGCTAGGAAAAAACAAAAAATATTACTAAGAAAGAGAAAAAGAGATGGAAGAGCAAGTTGAAAAATTTGGTTCTAACAGAAAACAAAAACGATTAAACAATAAGCGTCAACGAGGTCAAGTAAAGAATTATCTGAAAGGAAATAGACCAGAAGATTTTAAAGATGATTTTGATGATGATTACTATGAGGAAGAAGAATGGCAGATAGCGAGTTGACAGTAGGTAACCATATAAAACAAGAAATTGGCCGTAGAGTCTTGATGGCTGAAAAGGCTCATGAGTTGGGTAAAAAGTACATCATGGTAGATATTGATGGAACTATCTGTCATTGCCCAGGTGATCCAAAGTCTGGTGATGACCAATTTGGATTTAGAGAAGCTGTTCCATATCCTAAGAGAATTGAATATATGAATAGTCTTTATGATGAAGGTCATTTTATACATTATTGGACAGCCAGAGGCTGTTGGGATGGTGAAGACTATCTTGAAGAAACCAGAAAACAGCTTGAAGATTGGGGAGTCAAGTACAACGATGTAGCGGTATTCAAGCCATTATATGATGTATGGATAGACGATAAGGCGGTCGGTGTTCGCCGTGATTCTGAGGGAGCAATCACAGAATTCAAGAGTAGCATCGAGCAGGCAATAGAGGTGTTGTAGCCGCAGTCATTAGGATGACAACCTATTACAACGTGGAACGGCGGGATTAGTCAACCGCTTAATGTAAACGACGCAAAGAAAGGCCCTTCGGTATTTTGGAAGGTTAAGCCTGGGTTGTGGAGTTAGCACCTCTTTTTCCTAAATAGATTTAATATCATGTTAAATTGAAAAAACTAAATCCGTTTCAATGAAAGGAGATTCCCCATGTCCTATTCTGTTACTTTACCTACTTTTCAAGTAGAGACTGCAATGGGTAACAATATTTTTTATGATTTAAAAACCGCGACAGAAGATTATGAACAGAAATGTGAAAGAAATATTCCTACAGAGTTATACGAGGACGGCGTAAAAATTAAGGAGTATAAACCAATATTTTGAGGATGATATGACAAGTGAAAAAGAAGCAAGGAAGTTGCTTTTTAAATATGATGAAGATAAAATTCTCCAAGAAGTACACGATTATATAAAGAGTACTTACGGAGAACATTATGCAGGGGGTGATCGAAACATCCAAATACAGGATGTCTTTGAGCAAATGGCTATTTCGGAAGAGTTCACTCGTGGCTGTGCGATGAAATATCTCTTTCGATTTGGTAAGAAAAACGGGAAGAATCGGAAGGATCTTCTCAAGTGCATGCACTATGTATGCTTACTATATCACTATGCATTTAAGTCGGAAGGACTAAAAAATGAGAATTCTTGATGAGGTAAAACTCGATTTTAGCGATGTATTAATCAAGCCGAAAAGATCTACTCTGATCTCACGCAAAGAAGCAATTCTTACAAGAAAATTCAAATTTAGACATTCAAAAAATACATGGGAAGGTATTCCTATAATGGCATCCAATATGGATCATACAGGAACGATTGCCATGAATCATGCCCTGTCAGAATTAAAAATGCTTACAGCATTATGTAAGTTTATTGAATGTTCTGAGTGGGGTTGGAATAAAAACATAATACAAACGATTGGACTAGATAAAAATTTAGATGATTCAGATGTGTATAATGAATCACATTGGATCTGTCTTGATGTGGCAAATGGATATACTGAACGATTTAATGAGTTTGTTGAGTTGATGAGAAAACATGAAGCAACTAAAAACAAAATCATCATAGCGGGGAATGTATGCACACCAGAAGCAACGGAACAGATAATACTGGCGGGAGCAGATATTGTAAAAATTGGGATAGGCCCTGGCTCGGTATGTACAACTCGGAAGATGACAGGAGTGGGCTATCCTCAACTGTCAGCGACCATAGAGTGTGCGGATGCGGCACACGGGCTCGGAGGTCATATCATCACAGACGGCGGTTGCACAGTAGTGGGGGATATAGCAAAGAGCTTTGGGGGTGGTGCCGACTTTGTAATGTTAGGTGGTATGTTGGCAGGACATAAAGAATGTGAAGGAGAAATTTTAGGTAATCATCGTGGGGGAACAATGTTCTCTCAAAAGATGGAATTTTATGGTATGTCTTCAGAAGAAGCACAACTCAAGTATTATGGGGGAAAGAAGTCTCATAGAGCCTCTGAGGGAAAGAAAGTTCAAGTTCCATATAAAGGTAACGTCGCTGATACTGTAGAAGAAATTTTAGGGGGGTTAAGAAGTGCGTGTACATACGCAGGTGCAAGGTCTATAAAAGACCTACCAAAATGTACAACTTTTGTTAGAGTAAACAGACAACTAAATGAGGTATTTTCATGAAGAAGTTGTGGTACAAGTGGAAGGAAATGCGAAGAGATGTAAATTCTCTTTGTAGAGATATCCTTCTAGACAAATTTGATCCCGATTGTATAGTCGGGCTATCAAGGGGTGGTCTTACGCCTGGTGTTATGATGAGTCATTGGATGAATAAACCATTTAAACCAGTTAAGGCTTCTCTAAGAGATTTTCCAGATTGGGAAGATTATCTGCCAAAAAAGACAGATGAGCGAGTACTAATCGTGGATGATATTTGTGATTCTGGTGAAACATTTGAACGAATATCAACTCACCTTAACCAAAGAAAAGTTAATGGGGTTGATGTGAGATTCGCAGTCTTGTGGTGGAATAATGAGTGTAGTTTTGAACCTCATTATTATGTACAAGAATGTGCTAAGGATTCGGAACAAATCTGGATTCATTTCGCTTGGGAGCATTGGTGGAATGCTCCTGTTTAACAATTTACTTGGAAGGAGTAAGATGAATAAAATCTTATCATTAATTGCAGTTATTGTGCTTTCTACAACAACTGTATTCGCAAAACAAAAAGTAACCTTGTTAATGGATTGGTTTCCACAAGGTAATCAAAGTGGCTTCTGGCAAGCACAGTTCGATAATCAGTATCATACTGATCTTGAAATTATAGTTAAGTCGGGTGGCCCAAAAGTAAACACTACTACTGCAGTAGCTTCTGGTCAAGTTGAATTTGGACTTCAAGCGTCCGATAGTGTGATGTTGGCCAATGCAAAAGGTGCAGGACTTAAAGGAATCTTTGTGAGTCTTGACCATGTTCCTTATACATTAGTTTTTCATCCGAATACTGGTGTAAAATCTGTTAAGGATTTAGATGGTAGACCATTTGCTGTGAAAATGGGTGTAACATATTGGAAGTGGGTAAAACATACTTATGGTTTACATAAAGTAAAAGAGTTTCCATTAACAGGAGACTTAGGATTGTTCGCAAGGACTTTTCAACAATTCCAACAAGGTTATTCACTCTTCTTACCAGCAAGACTTGATGCAAAGGGTGTTCCTAATGAGCAAATTACAGTTGAGTCATTAGGGTATAGACCTTATAGTGTATTATTCACTAGTGATAAATTGATCAAAGAAAATCCTGAGTTGGTTCAGGCAGTCATTGATCGTCTTAGTATTTCATTTCATAAGTCATTGGTAGATCCAAAACCAACTAGAGATTTTATTCTTTCTAAGAGTAAAAAGGTCAATGCAGAAATTCATAACAATGCACTTGAACTTATGAAGAGAGATTTTCTCCCCAAAGATTGGAGTAAGATTGGTTGTCAAGATCCTCAGAGATGGGTTGAAGTAGCAAATCAAATGAAAGAGGTAAAAGTATTACCTGCTGATTTTGATCCACATTCGTCATACGACACATCCTTTAAAAAGGGTTGTTTCAAATAGGAATATATTATGATTAGTGTCTCAAAGGTCACTAAAAATTTTGATGATGTTAATGTCTTAACAGAAGTAGATTTAGATATTGCCAAAGGAGAATTCGTCACAATAGTTGGCCCCTCTGGTTGTGGAAAATCTACTCTGTTAAGAATTATTGCAGGAATAATTGACTCACAAGGTAGTGTCGAGAAACCTGCAAAGGGAGCATTCGTATTCCAAGATGCTGCCTTACTTCCTTGGCGAAATGTTCAAAATAACGCCGAACTTTTAATGGAGTTGGAAGATGGATTTTCCAAACAGGAGAGAGTTTCCAAAGCTAGTTCGGCGTTACAACAAGTAGGACTAACAGGATTTGAAAAAAAGTATCCACATCAATTATCTGGTGGAATGAAAATGAGATTGTCTTTAGCAAGGTCATTGGTGTTAAGCCCCGATTACCTTCTTATGGACGAACCATTATCTGCAGTGGATGAATTGACCAGAGAATTATTACAAGAAGAAATTCATACTCTCTGGAAGAAGGAAAAATTTACAGCTGTACTTGTAACACATAATGTTCCAGAAGCCGTATACTTGTCCAATAGAGTTGTTGTGATGTCTTCTAGGCCTGGAAAAATTACAAACGTGGTTGAAGTACCATTTAAAAAAAGAGATAGATTATTGAGGTCGAAAACTCAATTTACAAAATTAGTAAATGTTATTTCTGAAAAATTGAGAGGATAATATGTTTAGTAGAAGAGAAATTATTGTTTGGATATTTGCAGCTATTTTTGGGATTGTTTTAGCATACTCCTGTAGATTGGAAGCTGGTGAGTGGAATGAAAAACCAGTAATGTGTGCTAATCAAAAAGAAACTCAAGAAGTAATAGATACAAAAAATGAAAAAATACTCTTTATTGGAAAAGGGTTTAGTAAAGTTAGAACTGAAACAGGACTTGCACACCAACCAGCAACTTTACCTTTTCGTTTCTATGTCAATTTAGATACAGGAACATTTACAGTTCTTGAATATCATCCAGAATATAATACATATTGTGTTATTTCCTATGGGGTAGAACTTCAAGATTTTGCGATGGGTATATAGTGAGAAATATAGTTCCACCTATTTTGGTTTTGATTTTGTTTTTATTGATCTGGTCTGTTGCAGCTAAGATATATGATATGGACTTTCTATTACCAGGCCCGTTTAAAGTTGCAGAGGCATTTGTTACAGACATTGATATGGTTTTTACTGGTGCTTGGATCACTTTCCAAGAAGCCCTCTATGGATATCTTCTGGCAATAGTAATTGGAATTACATCAGCTGCAATAATGAGTCAATCAAAAATTTTGGAACGTAGTTTTTATCCTTACGCAATTTTGTTACAGACTGTTCCAGTAGTTGCAGTAGCACCATTGATTGTTCTTTGGTTTGGGTTTGAGATGAGATCAGTTATTATTATCAGTTTAATCATTTCACTCTTTCCAATCATAAATAATACTCTATTAGGATTAAAGTCAACCTCTATCAATTTGGTTGAACTATTTCAAATGCATAACGAATCTAGGTTTGTCAGTTTTTTCAAACTCAGATTACCTGCAGCCATTCCAAACATTATTGCAGGTCTGAGAATATCCGCAGGGTTATCTATTATTGGTGCAATCGTTGGTGAATTTATTATCGGGTCAGGAAGTGAGGATGGTGGTTTGGGTGTTCAGATAATCTATGCACAAGCAGAACTAGAAACTCCATTGGTGATGGCACTTATTCTTACTGCAACATTTTTAGGATTTGCATTTTTTATGACTGTAACTTCAATAGGTCATCAATTTATGAAACATTGGCATGAAAGTGAAATATCATGAATTACTACGAATCAACTATAGAACGTAGAAAAACAGGATTAATTTATTGGGATAATGAAATGAGTTCTGGATGTTGGACTTTGTATGCCCCACAAACTGGTAATGGTTTTGTAAAGTTAATTGATATTGCTGGAGACACAGTACATGAGTGGAACATGCCAGTAAGGCCAGGAAGAGATGCAGTCCTTCTTCCAAGTGGAAATTTAGGATATAATGGTAGTCATGAAAAGTCAGCAAATCTTTATCCTGCATGGGATATCTGGCATGGTGGTCATTTCATGGAAATGAACAAAAAAGGAGATATTGTTTGGGAACATGAAGACATTTATCATCACCATGATGCTCAATGGTTAGAGAATGGAAATTTACTTTACACAGTTGCAGCACCTTTACCTACTGCTCCTTCTATTCAGTCTGATATCGTAAAAGAAGTAAATCGTAAAGGTGAGGTTGTTTGGGAATGGAAAGCGTGGGATCATTTAGATCCAGATGAATATACAATTCATGAATGTTTTAATGAAGACCATTGGCCCATGATAAATGGTTTACATCAAACACAAGATGGATTAGTTCTAATGAGTCTAAGAACCACAAGTGGAATTATCGCAGTAAAGAAAAGTACTGGTAAGATTGTTTGGGAAATTAAATATCCATTGGTTGCACAACAACATTGTCCTGTAGAAACATTTAATGGAAATATATTATGTTTCGACAATGGAAACATTCGCCCATCATCAATTCATCATTCTCGTATTTTAGAATTTGATCCAGATACAAGAGAAGTGGTTTGGAGTTATACAGACCCAATGCCTGCCGCATTCTTTTCTCCATACATGGGAAGTGTAGAAAAGATTGAATGGTGTGGATATTATTCCATTTGTGAAAGTGCCTTCGGAAGAATATTTGAAGTAGATCCAGAAGGAAAACTTATGTGGGAATATGTCATACCAGAATTCGCAGAATATCCAGAACCACTAAACGAATTCATAACAGGAGAACACAACAGCTGTTTCAAGGCCCATCGTTATAGAGATATGGAAATAAGAAACTTCTGGGCCTGATTATATAACTGGATAAATGTGATACTTGAAAATGGTATAGATAAATCCTAAAAAGAATATAGTCATACCTATTTCGTGTAATCTTTTATTACTACTCCATATCATAGGAGTCATTATGCATAACATAATAACCCTACCTACCACTTTCACCGATACCAGTTCCCCCTTAAAGAATACAAAAAGATTTACAAGTAGACAACATTGTAATGCTACTGCCAATCCTAATATAACTTTGTGGTGTTTGTAATAGTATTCCTTTAGATCAACTTCTATTGCTTTAGTTTCATCCTCATGTGGTACAACTACCTCACTAACCATAAAAAATATAAATGGCACAGAAAGATACAGTAGAAATGTGAATAGATTCCATCCAGAGTTGGGAAAGTAATTCAAATCCCTTAATGGATAGGAAGTCCACCAAAACAATATAATAGTAAAAAAGGTTATAAAAGAAATAGCTGTATGTGGCCAGTAAAAAGACACATCATCGTCTGGATCATCATTATGATTTTTTGATAATAATGAACTAAATGCAATCAACAACCTTACCATAGATAAACCTAATATCACGAATGCAATCATCGACAAATGAGTATACGCGATCATTATCCCCCTAAATTTTCTCCTTTATAAATAGTTGTTCCTTGAACAGATTGGCTCTGCGGGAAGGACTCGAACCTTCATACACCCCTTCTACAAGATGCAACTAGCAAACAACTAGCCGTGTCTACCTATTTCACCACCGCAGAGCCAATCTGTTTTTTTGCTCTTTCCATTTGTTCTTCTAATGTAAGTTTTCCTACTTCACGTGCTCCTCTATTTAATTCCTCAATAACTTTATAAATGTCGTTTGGCACATAAATTGGAATATACTTTTTACTCTTCTTCATTTTTAAGAATCAAATTAGCACGCTTCATTGCACTAATCAGTCTAGTTACACCAATTCCGCCACCATAACGTGGTCTAAAATCGTGAGCTAAAAATTTGAAGAGTTCTAATTCAACTCTATCTTTTCCAAATAGATCAAATAGTAATTGGGCATATCCGCCATCAGAAATAGTATAAAACTGTTCTTTCATTTCTTGAACATCAGTTGCCCGTTCTGCACTACCGATGGTTTCCATTCCACCCATAATAACATCACATTTATTAGCAAGTTTCATTCCTTTGGGCCCTCTTTCTTCAGCAATTTTCATATTCCAAAAAGGACTTGTAGATTCTGGAAACCTAGTTAAGAAAAATACATCTCCATATTCTTGATACATTTTTTCTTCATGTCCAGCATCTAATTCATCACCAGTATATTTTGCTAATACACTTTGATACATTCCGCCAGGAAAATCTAAATCATCATAAGGTGCTAAATTACGTTCAGTTTTAAAACCAAGAAATGTACAAAGATCATTTTCCATTTTGAGAAGATCATCAAAATCTCCAACCGATTCAAATTCAAACATTGGAAAAATAATTTCATGTCTTCCTTCAATTGCATTTGGTTCTTGTCGGTATGATGTTGATACACAATAACAACCTTCTAATTCTGGTCTGGTGAGTAGTTCATGCTCTAACCACATTTGACCAGTTTGAGGTAAAGGCCAAACTGTTCCATTGTATTCGTATGTTGCTACTGTAGTAGGATCTTCACATGCTGCTAATATTGATAATCTGTTTTGGGTATGTACTTCTTGAAATCCTCTTTCATCAAAAAAGGATCGTAGTTGGTGGGTTACTTCTGTAAAATCATAAGGTGATATAAGTGAGCTCATTGCCTCCTTTCCAAAAAAAGATCTCCCTGAGCCGTCAGAGATTTCTTTTTATTTATAAGTTTGGCAAGCCTAACAAAATCTTAATATGTGATAATTTAATTTTACTATATATTTGGATATGAAAAAGAAACACAGAAAACTCTACGATTCGTGGAAATATAAAAAAGGAAGTTTTATGGAATTCAACAATCCCATTTTTCAGGCCTTGTTGGGCCTAGTTATTTTTTACATTGGTTTAAAAATGTTCTCGGGCGGAATGAAGTCAATGGGCAAGTTGGAACATTTGGAATACTTCATACATAATCCATACTGGATGTTTTTGGGAGGTATCGTTTGTACTCTTCTTTGGCAATCCAGTTCACTATCAACTACTGCAATAATTGGATTAGTTGCATCTGGTGCATTACCACTACCATCTGCAATAGGTGCAGTACTTGGAGCCAATATCGGTACTACAGGCACTATCTGGTTGGCTGGTATCATGGTATCAGATGGAATGCCACAAGGTATCACTAAACAGATTGCACTGGTACATACAGGAGTGAATGCCCTAATGGCAGTCGCACTATTGCCCCTTGTTCAACCTATAGCTAGATTTATTTCTAAGTTTTGATAAATAGGATTGAGGGGAAACTCTCATACCCCAAAACCATATTCAAGAAAGGAGGTGATCTGTGTCTAAATGTGATAATCCTAACTGTGAATGTGAAAATTGTTCCTGTGATCCTTGTAACTGTACACCAGATAGTCCTTGTCCAGAGGCCTGTCAATAATTTCAACTAAATATTTTACTTGACAAACAGAGCTTATACTGTATAATAGCAGTATAAGCTTTGAGAATTATTATGGGGGCGTAGCTCATTTGGGAGAGCGTCTCCCTTGCACGGAGAAGGTAGCAGGTTCGATTCCTGTCGCCTCCACCATAAAAGGACTCCATGATAGAAAAAGTTATTCCAAAATTTGTACCGATGTACATAAAGAAAGATCCAGTAAGACCACACATCAGTGCCGAGGATAGAATAGCTCCAGGCCGAGATATGTATCATATTGATGAACGTGCATTCGTCTGTCTTGCCTATCTCGACAGAGTTCCCGCAGACGAATCAACTCTTTTAAATGCAGATGTTGGTTCAGTTGCCGTTGCTTATACTGTCTGGTCATTGGAAAAGGGATTGGGTAGAAAAATAATCTTAGATCTACAAAGTATGTTGATAGATTCTATGAGATTTAAAAGATTAGTAACTTTAAGTCCACAAACTGATATGGCCACAAAATTTCATTTAAGTAATGGAGCTAAGTTGATTGCCGAAAATATGACCACCAATAATTTTGAATATGACATTTCTTGGTAAAAAAGACTTGACATATTATTCATAACATAATATAATACTTGTAGACACTAAGGGTGGACTGAGCATAGGTGAGCTCAACAGACTGTAAATCTGCCGTCTAAGACTGTGATGGTTCGACTCCATCTCCGCCCACCATGCTACTGTAGCTCAACTGGTAGAGCAGCTGATTTGTAATCAGCAGGTTGTAGGTTCAAGTCCTATCAGTAGCTCCACGCGAGTGTAGCTCAGTTGGTAGAGCATCTGCTTGCCAAGCAGAAGGTCGAGAGTTCGAGCCTCTTCACTCGCTCCAATGTAAAAGATGTAAATGAGAAATCCATACAAAGCGATTATGAATAATGTGAAACTGTCTGCAAAGTATGGTGCCGCAGGTGGAAGAACGAAAACATTACTTCAAGAAGCTGGTTTTACAGAAGAAGAAATAGTTGAAAGAATATCAAATAATTATTCTGGAAATAAAACAATAACGATAGATGAGAATTATTTAAGAAAATTATTTTCAGAACAAGATGAAAGATGTTATTGGCTTGGTACAAAAATTAATTTAGATGATATTTTTATATCACATCATCCTCTGGCACCATCTATAGATAGATTACAAAATCTTGAAGGTTATGAGCCAGGTAATGTAGTTATAACTACTAGATTTGCAAATAGGGGTAGATGTAATATTAGTGATGAATTTTTTTTGAATGATTGTTTACCTAGAATAGTCGATGATATAAAATTTGTCAGGAAAGAATTAGAAAGTTATAACATAGACAATACTAGGAGAACGATAGAAAAATTTTATACATAGGGTTGCATCGTCTAGTTAGGCCTAGGACGCCTGCCTGTCACGCAGGTAACGCGGGTTCAAATCCCGCTGCGACCGCCATAGGTCATTAGTTTAATGGTAAAACTGAAGACTCCAAATCTTCCGATGTGGGTTCGATTCCTACATGACCTGCCAGACAGGGGCGTAGTTCAGTCTGGTAGAACGCGTGCTTTGGGAGCATGAGGTCGCAGGTTCAAGTCCTGTCGCCCCTACCATAGAAAGGTAAACATGAAAATAATATTATCATTAGAAAACAGAAAAAACCTTAGATGTATTCCATATCTTGGAAAGTATGTCGATGGTGTAAAAATAAATCATTTATTATGGAATGAAGTAGACTTTGATGTTGAAAAGGGTAAAGAGCTGTTCATTGATTTTAAACTTTTGGACACACCAAATACTGTGAAAACAGTTGTCGAAAGAATTATTAAAAAAGGTGGAACGATGACAACCATATCCACTTTCAATAACGAAGCAGTATTTAAAGAACTGGAACAATATTCTAAGGAAATAAAATTACTAGCAGTTACCTATCTTACATCATGGAACAAGGATGAGCAGTATCAAATATGTAGGGAAATGCCAGACTTTATGTGGCGTAGACATTTAGGTAGAGTTTTTGATTACGGATTTTATGGTGTAGTGTGTTCTGCATGGGATATAGGAATGTTGAGTGGTGTAGATCCAAGACATAAGTTGAAACGGATTTGCCCAGGCATAACGATTGGTTCTGACAATAGTGGTCAATCAAGAACAGCAACTCCACAACAGGCCGAGGTATTTGGAGCAGACTATATTGTTTTGGGTAGGTCTATCACAGAAGCAGAGAATCCAATAAAAATATTAAAAGAATTGAAAAAAAGACTTGACAAGTGATTCAAAATTCTATATAATACTAGTAGAAAATGAGGATAAGATGAAAACACTTACTGAATTGAAAAAATTTGACGCCGTACTTCGTATGAGTCGTTTCTCTACCAAACGTAAAGGTAACGACAAGAAGCGTCTATCTAAAAATCTTTGTCGAAAAAGGGTATCATGGGAATAATGAAAAAAGAATTTACTGAAGAACAAATTGAACAAGAAAATGAAGTACCTCAACACGTTAAAGATGAGGCAAAAGTCGAAGAAGCCATAGAAAGAATGTATGATCGGAGACAACAAGAAATGTTTGATGACGAAATGTGGAACTGGAGCGGTTTGAGGTGAGTTATTCACGTTGGACTAACTCAGAATTTTATACATTCTGGTCTGGTAGTGGTGCATCAAAAAAAGAAGATGAACAATTTTGTTGTATGTTTTCTCTTGACAGTTCACCTCATTTCAGTTATAATCAAGTTAAAGAAATGATTAAGAATCCAGATTTAATGAAATTTATGATTACGGATGATTTGTATCCAGATCATATTGAAGAACTTTTGACCTATATGGGTCAATTCATCGCTGATGTAGATCAGCATTATTTTGTAAAACTCTCTAATATAAGAGGTGGACAATGACTACGAAAATGCGTAGACTAATGGTAGAAACAGTAATCCCCGCTAACTACAAGTGGGTAGCCCGTGACCAAGATGGATCAGTTCATGTGTTTGAACAAGAACCAAATTTGGATTATGGTACAAATGCAAATCCCACTGCATGTGATATGTGGGATGTCTTTGAAGGTGAAACGATGCAAGTCAGTCCTAAGACTGCTGTATCGGCTGGACTCCTTTCTGAAGAGTTAGGTGATTGGCGTGACTCCTGTAAGGAGATAACTGAAATGGCTGGAATGGACACGGAGCAATTATGAGAACATCAACTATCGAAGTCCTTGAGGAAGGCGAACTCGTATTAGGCTCCAGAACTTCTGGACAATATATGGTTCGCTTCTATGAGGATGGAGTAGAACAAGCTGGTGAATTTTGTCAGTATAAAGAAGCTGCAGAAGTTAAAGCCAGAGAATGGGAAAATAATGAAGATTAATGATTACATAGTGAAGTATCGTAATGTAGATGAAAAAGACTACCGCGGTACTCCACTTGAAGAACATTATCAAGATGGCATTCGGAGATTCGTAAGAACTCCGTATGTCATTTGTGAGGATGGATTTGAGATGTCTGTTCAGGCATCGGAATCTCATTACTCAACACCGAAAGCTTTTTCGGATGAGTATACAGAAGTGGAAATTGGATATCCTTCAGCACCCGAATCTTTGATTGCAGAGTATGCAGAGGATTGGGAAGTTGAAGGCGATGATGACCCTAGGCTGTGTCAAACTGTCTATGGTTATGTTCCTGTTCACATTGTTAATCTGGTAATTGAAAAACATGGCGGTATAGATTTCGATGCCGTTATAGAAAGGATAGAAGGTCATGAAAGGTAGAACTGGAAAACGAGCTCGTAGGGAATCTGCGATAGCTCGAACAGAAAAAACAATATTAGCCCATGAGGGTAATATGGAACTTACTAAACGAATTATTGAAGACCATGTGGAAAGTGGTTCAGAAAAATTCATGAAGTTTAATCCCAATATGACGGATATTGAAATCCACAAACTCCGCGATAAGAAGCTCGAAAGAGCTAAAACCTCCCTAGAAAATACAAAAAAATTACTAAATTCGTAATTTTTGTCTTGACAAACCTCTCTCATTTTGATAAGCTAGCTATGAAAGATGAGAGAAGATAAACCCTTTTTTAGAGGAATATGTCACTAACAAACACAAAATCATTATTGGCCAAACTTCTGGCAAGTGAGAACTTGACTGTTGAACATGGTAATTATGAAACCGCTTCAATGGATGTCAAGAATCGAATCCTTAGACTTCCAATCTGGAAAGAGATGAGTGGTTCGTTATATGACCTAATGGTTCTTCATGAGGTTGGACACGCATTATACACACCAGAAGATGGTTGGCATGAATCAGCATCGGCTAAAGGTCGTGGCTATAAGTCATTCCTTAATGTTGTTGAAGATGCAAGAATTGAAAGAAAAATTAAAGATAAGTACCCAGGCGGCCGTAGGTCTTTTACTGATGGTTACCTTGATTTGATTAAGAAAGATTTCTTTGGCATTAGAGATATTGATGTCAACGAATTAAATCTTATTGATCGAATCAATTTACATTTTAAGGGTGGAACACTTCATGACATTGAATTCTCTGATGAAGAGATGGAATTTGTCGAAAAAGTCAGCAAGACTATGACATGGGATGATGTGGTTCGGGTTACTGATGAACTTTATGAGTATGCTAAAGATCATGAGTCCGATACTGATATGTCTGACCATTCTTCAATGTCTATGGAATTTGGTGAAGATGAAGAAAACGATTCTGATTCTGAAATGGAGTCAATGGAAGGGGAAGATTCTTCTTCTGATGATTTTGATAATTTCATGGATGAGTTGAAAAAACGTGGTCTTGAAGCTGGTGAAGAAGAAAAAGAAGAGTCTGGTGGAATGACCGCTGAAAATGAAGGTGAAAACGAAGGGCCTGAAGAGGAAGGAAATTCTTCTGGAAGTGGTTCTGAAAAAAGTGATGAAGAGTCTAATGATTCAACATCTGCCAGTGGGTCTGATTCTGATGAAGAAGGAAAAGACGAAGGTGGATCTTTTGGTAGTGGAGCTGGAAGAGGAAAACCAGATTTTGATAGTATTGGAAGAACTGATACACTTGACCCAAAATCTTTTACTGATGAAAATTTCAGAAGTCGAGAAGGTGAATTAGTCGAAACTTCAGATTATAAAATAGAGTATGGGAATCTTCCTATTGCTGATACTTCAAAAATTATCATTGACTATAAAGAGATTCAATCACTTATTCGTAATCACTATTCTAAAAGAGATGATGATGTTTCTAAGTCTGGAAATTACTCTGAAGAAGACTTACAGTTGAAGAAGGCTACTGAAAAATTTGTAGAGTTTCGTACTGTCAACAAAAAGACTGTTGAGTATCTGGCCAAAGAATTTGAAATGAAAAAAGCGGCCGATGCTCATTCTCGTACATTGACTGCTAACTCTGGAATTATTGATACAAGTTTGTTACACACTTATAAGTATAACGAACATATCTTTAAGAAAATCAATGTTACCGCTGATGGTAAGAATCATGGCTTGGTAATGGTAGTCGATTGGTCTGGTTCAATGGGAAACAATATTAAAGGTACTATTGAACAAATGATGGTTCTTGTTATGTTCGCAAAAAGAGTGAACATTCCTTTTGAAGTTTTTCTGTTCTCTGATTCCTATCCTTCAGAAATAAGAAAAAGTGAAGGTAGAGGACATGCATCATGGGCTCATAAAGATGGCGGAAAAAATGGTGATTTGATTATTAGTGCACATCACCTCTTGAATGTTTTCTCTTCAAGAATGAGGGCAAATGAATTACATGAGGCATATATCAATATGACCGCAATTGCTCAGGCGTATGATAGAGATAATTATTATGGATATCGGTATGGATACAGAACATATCCTGGCGAATTGAGTCTTGGTGGAACTCCTTTGAATGATTCACTTATGGCAATGAATACTTTCATTCCAGAATTCAAATCAAAGAATGGGGTTCAGATTGTAAACTTGATCTATCTTACAGATGGTGATTCTTCTGGTGGATGTCATGTTTGGGATCGTTTTACTAGAATGGAAAAAAGTTATGATGGTGAAATGGTGGAACGATCTTATGAAACTAAAAATATAAGTAATCGTTATAGTTACAGCGGAGGTAGTCAAAAAACTATTATTCGTGATACTGTGACTAAAAAAGATTATGAAATGGATAACCATAATAATAATTATTATGTTTACAGTAGAAATTCCATGACTAATACTCTGGTCGAAATTCTCAGAGATAAACATGGAGTTAATGTTGTCAATTTTTATGTCATTCCTTCTTTCAAGAGAAGAGATGCAGTTGATTTCATTCCAAAAGATTCAGACATAACTGCAGATAAGGTTGTTGCGAATTGGAGAAAAGAAGGATATATCATCGCTAAAAATTATGGTGGATGGTCTGAACTTTATTTGATTCGTGGTGGAAAATCCCTTAGTGTAGAAGAGTCAGTATTTGAAGTTAAAGAAGATGCTAAAAAAGGTGAAATCAAAAGAGCATTTTCTAAGTTGAATAAAGGAAAGTTGAAGAATAGATTAGTACTTTCCAAGTTTGTAGATATGGTCGCTGCGTGATGGTGGCCGAGGGGATAGGCGATGGTCTGCAAAACCATGTACGGCGGTTCGATTCCGCCCCATCACTCCAAAGGAAATATGTCTAGATATAGAAATCCTAGAGATTATATAAATGGAACTTTAGGTTTTAAAAATTCCAGGCCAATTACTTGGTTAGAACAACAGAAGATGGCAAGAGAAAATTCTACAATTAAGACTAAGAAACGGAAACAGCACATCCACAAGGATTGGGATAAAGATTTGTGGGATTGAAAAAAAGCTCATTTTTGTCTTGACAAAACTTGACGAATTTGAGATAATATAGTTATGGAAATGAGAGAGAATATATTATTAACCCTAAATGAGATTTTATTATGAGTCTGAGTCCAGCAAAACAAGCATTTGTAGACTATGCATCAGAAAAACTTGGTGAAGGTGCAGTCTTAACTAGAAGTGAGATTGTTGATATTGCTGAGTCGGCGGGTATGTCTTATCCGTCTTGGTTTTCACGTTCTACATATAGTGTAGGTCGTGGCGAATTTAAACTGCCTGTGAATGGCGAGGTGATAACCCCAAAGATCAAACCAATGAAAAGAAAACCAGTAGTTGTAGAGAGTACAGAAGAAGCTGTGGTTGCATACCACAATCCTACTGAAAGTCTTGTTCCTGACAAAGATCCATTGTATGTTCCTTTTGGACATTTCAATGACATTTATAGTATCGTAAAGTCTGGTATGTACTATCCAGCATTCGTTACTGGTCTTTCTGGAAACGGAAAAACTTTTATGATCGAACAGGCTTGTGCGAAAGCTAAGAGAGAATTTTTTAGAGTGAATATTACAGTAGAGACTGACGAAGATGATCTTCTTGGTCACTACGCTTTGATTGATGGTAATACAGTTTGGCAGGATGGCCCAGTTGTTAAGGCCATGGAACGTGGTGCAGTTCTTCTCTTAGATGAGATTGACTTGGCATCTTCCAAGATTATGTGTCTTCAGCCTGTACTGGAAGGCAAAGGTGTGTTCCTTAAAAAAGTAAATCGGTTCGTTGCTCCTTCTGAGGGCTTCAATGTTCTGGCCACCGCCAATACAAAAGGTAAGGGGTCTGAAGATGGTCGATTTATCGGAACTAACATTCTAAACGAGGCCTTCCTTGAAAGATTTCCGATTACAGTTGAACAAGAATATCCTACTGTTTCAGTAGAGAAAAAGATTCTTGATAAAGTTTTTAAATCTCTTGATGTTGAGTATGGTGACTTTTCTGAAAAGTTGACCACTTGGGCGGACATTATCCGCAAGACCTTCTATGAAGGTGGAATTGATGAGATTATCGCCACAAGGCGTCTGGTTCATATCGCTAACGCATTCGCTATCTTTGGTGATAGAAAGAAGGCGATTGAAATGTGTATCGCTCGTTTTGATGAAGATACCAAAACTTCATTTCTTGATCTGTACTCAAAATGTGATATGGAAGTATCAGACAAGATGGCTGACGAAGCGGCCGAAGGAACTGAAAGTCCTAAATCTGAAGAAGATGAGGACTTGACACCATTCTAAAATGTGGTATACTAAATATAGTGGTAATGAGAAATCATTGCCACTTTTTTTTATAATGTCCTAGTGAAAGGAAATTGACAATGTGTGATAGTGATACCTTTGAATTCACATTTCAAAGTAATAACAAAACTGCCACAGTTGAAGTTGGTCAAGAGACAAATGTAAGTTTGACCGATATACTTCAAGCTGTACAAAATATTTTAAATGCGGGTGGATACTCCTATGTAGATGAAGTTCGAGCAGTAAGTTATGGAGAATTAGAAAATACAATATACACTTCAGATCCAGAAGATTCTATCTGGATTGAATCTAATGATGGTTTAGAACGCCGTATGGCGAAGGAAACCATGATGAATGCAGGCGCCATGGCTGAAAGAGCATCAGACTCTTGGGCAGGTGAGGCAAATCCCTTTTAGGAGAATTGATGGAAATAGAAATTAAGATTGAGGAATTACGAAAGAAAAAGATTTTCGTAGCAACACCAATGTATGGTGGTCAATGTCATGGAATGTATACAAAATCATCTTGTGACTTGGCAACTTCAGCGACTCAATATGGAATGGATATTAGATTTTTCTATCTGTTCAATGAGAGTCTTATCACACGTGCAAGGAATTATCTGGTTGATGAATTTCTCCGCAGTCCGTATACCCATTTGATGTTTATTGATAGTGACATTCATTTCAATCCACAAGATGTATTGACTTTGGCTGCACTTGATAAGGACATTGTTGGTGCACCATATCCTAAGAAATGTATTGCTTGGGAAAAGGTTCGTAATGCAGTTGATGCTGGACTGGCTGATGAAAATCCAGAAAAACTTGAAGAGTATACTGGTGATTTTGTTTTTAATCCAGCGAATGGAACTAGTGAAATTAAAATCACAGATCCAGTTGAAGTTCTTGAAATTGGAACTGGTTTTATGATGGTGGCTAGATCAGTCTTTGAAAAATTCAGAGATGCATATCCACAATTCAATTATAAACCAGATCACAATCGGTCTGAAAATTTTGATGGTTCAAGATACATTCATGCATTCTTTGATACTGTCATTGATTCAGAGGCATTTGCTGGTGAAGGTTCTAGTGGTTCTGATAGGTATTTGTCAGAAGATTATATGTTCTGTCAGTTTACTAGAAAGATTGGAATCAAAACTTGGTTATGCCCTTGGATGAAACTCGGACATATTGGAAGTTATGTATTCAATGGTACACTTCCAGCTCTTGCAAATCTTGACTATGCAGCTCATGGTATGGATAAAGATAATCGCCCACAAATGGTAACTGAAGAAGAGGAAAAAGCTGTAGAGGAAGAGGCAGGAAGAAAGCTCTCTCGTGCGGAGCGAAGAAAAATGGCACGAGATAAGAGGAAGAACGATAATAAGAAGAAAGCTTGACATATTGCTAAACTATGTTATACTAATTATATAATCTGAACAAGGAGTTATACTATGCGTTTATCTGAACAAACTGTTTCCTTACTCAAGAACTTTGCAAGTATCAATCAGAATTTGCAGTTCAAAGAAGGAAACAAACTTTCTACGATTTCAGCTCAGAAGAATATTCTGGTTAATGCTGAAATTCCAGAAACACTTCCAAGTGACTTTGCGATCTATGATCTCAATAAATTTCTTGGTGTTATGTCACTTTTCCAAGATCCAGAATTGGAAATAGGTGATACAACTATGATGATAGGGGGGAAAGCTAATTATGTATTTGCAGATCCAACAATGATTGTTGTACCGCCAGAAAAAGAATTGGCTTTTCCAGAACCAGAAGTCTCTTTTACTATGACTAATGGGGATTTCACTCAAACAATAAAAGCGGCAAGTCTATTAGGTCTTCCACATATTTGTGTAAGGGGTGATGGGTCAACTATGGTACTAGAAGCTAATGATGTTAATAATTCTGCTTCTGATAGTTTTAAAACTGATGTTGGTCAAACAGATAAGACTTTTAATTTGGTTTTCAAAATTGAAAATCTTAAATTGTTTACTGGTGATTACAACGTAGAATTAACATCAAAGGGAATTTCTAAATTCTCACACACATCTAGTAATCTTCAATATTTTATTGCAACTGAAGCAGACTCAACATTCGGAGGATAATGCCAAAAGATGATTTTCTATGGGTTGAGAAATATCGGCCCAAGACAATCAGCGATTGTATTCTACCAAGTGATCTAGAGGAATCTTTTTCAGAATTCGTTGAAAAAGGTACAGTTCCAAATCTCATCCTTACAGGAAATCCTGGCAGCGGTAAAACTACAGCAGCCAAGGCTCTTTGTGAGCAGACCAATACTGACTATCTTATGGTCAATGGTTCTGATGAAGGAAGGAATATAGATACTGTTAGAACAACGCTGAACCAGTTTTGTAGTTCTGTCTCTATGACAGGAAATCGTAAGGCCCTTCTTATTGATGAGGCCGATTACATGAATCCAGATTCCGTACAACCAGCATTAAGAGGTTTCATTGAACGATTTGGAAATAATGTTTCTTTTCTTTTTACTTGTAACTATCCTACTCGTATTATTGATCCCATCCATTCCCGCTGTGCTGTCTTTGATTTCTTTATCCCTGTAAATGAAAAGAAAAAGATCGCAGATAGGTATTTGGAAAGATGTGGTGAAATACTTGAAGCACATGGTGTAAGTTATGAGAAAAAAGTAATTGCAGAATTAATCATGAAACACTTTCCAGATTTTAGGAGAGTGATTAATGAGTTACAAAGATATTCTGTAAGTGGAAAGATTGATGCTGGGGTACTGACTCTACTAGAAGAAGTCAATATAGGGGAATTAGTAAGTTGTTTGAAGGGTAAGAGATTTTCTGAAGTACGAAAATGGGTCAATAGTAATATGGATACGGACATGGCTCGTGTCTATCGAAAATTATATGAGAGTTTTAACTTTCATCTGAAACCTCAGTCTGTTCCACAGGCTGTTTTAATTATTGCTGATTACCAGTACAAATCAGCTTTTGTAGCTGACCAAGAAATTAATCTGGTCGCATGTTTAACTGAGATTATGGTAGAATGTGAATTTAAGTAATGGATTATAACGTACAAAAATATTTGACTGAGCATGTAGGGCCTGAGGGTCTTCCTATCTTGAATCAAGAAGATTGGACATTCATTCACACCAAAGTCGAACCCGATGATTTTCGGGAAGAATTGGCTGAGTGGATTGTGACCAATAAGCCTCCCTATCCTCGCAAAGTTTCACTTCAAAATCCCCAAAAAGCTGATAACAAATTTTTAGAGTTATGTTCTAAAAACTTGGAAAGTCATGTAAAGCCCAAAGAACAAACTCATGATGTTCTTGAAAAGTTTGATGACTATCGTAGACCATATAGTAGTCATGGATTGGGTGTTATAGATTGTGGTGCATCGTTCAACATTATAAGTGATTATGATATGTACGAAGAGAGAATGAAATGTGGAAGTACTCACAGTCCATCACCAATGGAGAAATGGAAAGATAAAAAAGAACTGGCACCACTTTTCAAATATTTTTATAGACTTGGAAATGACCAGTTACAGATTGGAACATACATTGGTGCTTTTAGAATTGGAAGTTATTTGGCTACTCAATTCAAACCGCCCGTGGCGAAGTGTATCTATGAAATGACAAGAGCTGAGAAAGTTCTTGATACTTCTTGCGGATGGGGTGATAGGTTGACTGCATTCTATTCAAGTCCAAAAGCTAAGACTTATATTGGTTGTGATCCTAATGGTGATACATGGGTAAGGTATCAATATATGTGTAGACGATATGAAAAACTTTTAGGGTTTAAGGGTGATCCAATCAAAACTGTTAATGATACTTACTTTACAAGTCAAGGTAAAAAGACAGTAACTATTTTTAGGTCTGGTGCTGAGGACTTGCCATGGGATGATTTGGCGGACGATTTCGATTGTACTTTTACCTCTCCACCATACTTCGCAACTGAGAGATATGCGGAAGGTTCTGAATTTGAAGATGACCAATCATGGAAAAAGTTTGGTGAGTATGAATTATGGAGAGATCAATTTTTCATTCCAGTAACAGAGCAGTCATACCTTCATTGTAAAGAAGGTGGATATTGTATGATTAACATTCTTGATCCAGTTGTGAAAGGTAAAAGATATCGTGCAGGTGATGACTTGATTGATTACATGGAAGAAAAACATGAAGGTAGTTTTCTAGGTCAATTAGGAATGAGGTATATGCAAAGACCTAAACAAACCAAAAGTAAAGAAGAGCTTGACAATTTCCTAAAGAAATGTTATATTGAGAATATATGGGTATTTCGTAAAGGTGAAGAAAGAGTTCCATTATTTGATCGTGGATTAGAGGATTTTTTTGTATGAAAAAGTGGCAAAGAGGATATGAATTAGAATTATTGCTAGGATTTGAAGATAAGTTTTCTGAGTATAATGAATTATCTTGTTCACCATTTTCTGAAATGAACAAGAGAAAGATAGCTAATGCTCATGCTGAAGGTAGTATTTTAGACCTAGAAAAGTCTATTATATGTACAAAAATTTTAAAGGCTAGTGGCCCAATAAATGCAGATGGTCATACCATCATCGCACATAAATTAAAAGGTGATAGGTTAGTTGAATCATTATCTGGTGATAGTACTGAATTAATTGAACAATTAAAGTCATTTAAAGAGTCAACTTGGTTATGGGTTTGGGAAGAGTCTGATAAGTATAGAAACATTGCATTGGAATCTGGATACGAAAATGTAGGTTCTAAGGTTACTAGTTTTGCAGAAATAAAAGGACTTTATTTTAGAAAAGGTGATGATGGTTCTCTTATGAGGGAACATCCAAAAGTTCCAGAATACGAAAAGTTTGCAATAACAAAATTAAACCTAGAAAAAACTTATCCAGTTGAAGCATCTCTTGCTGGAATCAAAGACAAACTAGAAACACTTCCAGAATTTACAAATCACTATTCAAACTATAATAAAAAAGGTTCATGGAGTGCTATCTCTTTGAGGGGTTATCGTGAAGATCCAGCTGAAGTTTGTAAACCTATAGAAATGAACAAAAGGTGGAAAGAAGAACATTCAGATTGGGAAGAGTGGAAAATAGTCGATACTTCATTGAGAGAAAAGTTTCCAGAAATAGACACACTTATGAGTTTATTGCCTGGTGAGAAACATAGGATTCGATTTATGAAATTGAAAGCTGGTGGTGGAGAACTAAAAAGACATACAGATTTGGTTGATCCAGATCAAGGACTCGCAGATGATAGAATTGCAAGAATTCATTTTCCAGTTGTAACAAATGATAAAGTTATTTTCAATAATTGGGATTGGAATGGCCATACAGATGATGTCAATATGAGAGTTGGAGAAGCTTGGTACTTAGATGTAAGGAAACCACATAGAGCATACAATGGTGGAACAACCGATAGAATTCATATTGTAGTTGATGTAGAGTCGAATGAAAAACTCAGGAGTATGTTATGAGTCTGTTTGTTGAAGACGGCCCAGAAGATTATTTGGAACTAGTCAAAGATTGGGAAGATCCATGGCCAGATCCAGTTATAGAAGTATATGATGGAATTAGTGTAGTTAGAGATGACTTATTAGGATCTGGTTCTAAAGTTAGATTTGTAGATTATTACATTCAGACTTTACCAGAGAGTGTAAAAGAAGTTGTATTTGGTAATTGTCCAGCAACTGGTTATGCACAAATCAGTCTTCCAATAGTCTGTAGAAAATACGGAAGGAAAGCTGTCTTGTTCATGGCAGAGAGAAAGTTGGACAAACTTCATCCATACCAAACTAGAGGAATGGAAGAAGGAGCCATATATAATTGGGTGAAGATGGGAATGTTGTCGGTTACGAAAGCTCATGCAAAAAAGTATGTTGAAGAAAGACCAAACGAAAGGGTTGTACTTCCATTAGGATTAGAACATCCAACAGTTTTAGGGTCAATTATTAAAGTTGCACGAAAAGCTATAACCACAACTCCATCTGAAATCTGGTCGGTGGGGTCGAGTGGAACAATCAATAGAGGGTTACAGATGGCCTTTCCAGATGTTCCAGTTCACGTTGTACAAACTGGTCACTCTATGAATGAGAGAGAAATCGGTAGAGCGAAACATTGGGTATCACCATACAAATTTGATAAACCAATCAAGGAGAAAGAAGCTCCACCATTTCCATCTGCACCAACTTATGACGCCAAGGCATGGCCGTTCATTAAAGAACACGCAAAACCACAATCACTCTTTTGGAATGTAGGAGCATAATGAAAGTTACTATTGCTAGACTTAGATCAAATGTGAATTACAAAGAGCCTTTGTACACAGTCTTAGATAGTTATTTTGAATTGATTAAGAACTGGATGCCCACTAGGGAAGATTTAGATTTCCAGTTTTACAATGTATCATTCGATGGTAAAAGACCTAAAAGAGAACTTCAAGAAACGGATGTATGGATTATTCCAAGTGATGCAGAGTTCATGTATTACGACACAAAACGATCCATTGATCCAAGAGACATTGCGAAGTCGGAAGCACATCTTGAAGCATTAAGGCCTTATGTAGATGGTAAACAGATTATAATGTTGAGGTCAGATCGGGGAGATGATGAAGAACTTTTCAGAACCAAAACTTTTGCTGGATTGGATATTCCTTCATTCACTACGATTGATGAGATAGATTTTCCTGGCAATGTTCATGGTATGAAGTATCATTTCATTTCTAGATTGAACACACCATTGACTGATTTGACAGAGCCCCATAAAGATTTTGTGTATTGGGGTAGAATGAAAGACGATAACGATAGAACAGTTTTCATGAGAAAGGTATACAGAGATCCAGACTTGACTCAAATAATGATTGGTGGATTTCCAAGTGGAGTCCAGAGAGATCACAAGTGGATAAAGAACTGGCCTGATTTGTTTCCATATGCGAAGGATGCAAGATGTACAATGTGCTTTAACTGGAAAGATATGACAGCTACTACTTCACGTTACATCGAATCTCTTGCATGTGGAGTGATACCTTTTGTCTGGAAAACATACGATTCAAATAATACTTACAACATAGCCGATTGGCAGAGATGTGACTCTTTTGAAGATTTTAAGAAAAAAGCCCTTGACATTCGGCAAAAGTATGATATGCTATTAAGTGAGGTAAGAGATAATTATAAGGAAAGATTGTTAAGTCCTTCTGGTTATCAAGAACTTTTTAACGAAAAACTCAACAATGCAATATCCTAAACAATTTGCTGAAATATCTATAACAGAATCCCCTGAGAGTTATGAAGCTTATTTGTATAGATTTAAGAATCTTGAAAATCAAAAAATATACTTAGGAATCCACAAGGGGTATGTGGGAGATGGATATTGGCATTCATCTAAAAACAAGGAATTTGCAAAAGATTTTGCAAATCCAAATTCAAAATTTAGATATGAAATCTTGGAATACGGAAAATACAATTATCTAACATATATGGAGCATAAAATGTTATCTGAAGTAGACGCTGCAAAAAACTTTAATTATTATAATTTGTCGAATGGAATACCTCAATTTAAGGCACCAAATCTTGAGAAATGTCGAAGATTGGTAGAACAGATTGAGAATCGGGAATTTGAAGTTATAGATGAGCCTGTAAAGGATCATGTTGAAATGGAAAGACTACAAGTTCGATATGAAGACAGCAAATCCTTACAAAGAGAAATTAAAGAACGTGTAGATGATGCTGGTGGAAGTACTGAAAAATGTAATCCTGTAATTGTTTATGTGAACAGGGTTATCAAGGATGGTAAAAAAGTAGATGCAAGAGGTGATGGAAATCATACAGTTTTTGGTGTAGATTCTTCTAAACATGGGCTTACAGTTCCAGTAATGAGAATTTCTGAAGAGATACACCAAGACTATTCCGATAACGAATTAAGAACTGTTGGAAATCTTCTTAATAGAAAAGAAGATGTAATAAAGAAACCAATAGACAATAAAGATGGTGAAAAGTATGTTGAAGATTTGTATTACGAAGATGGTATACCAGTTGATAGTAAAACACATCTAGCAGATTTGGAAGCGTTTGGATTTACCAAGGCTAGAAGAAAAACTATAATTAATACTGTATCAGAAAGAATCAAGAGAGAAGAAGAGAGATTAAGTGGTAGAGTTTTTATTAATTGGGCAGCAAAACCATATAGTACCCAATTAGCAGATTTAGTTTCTGCAGAACAAGACTCAGAAACACATTGTTATTCGATTAGTTCTGCTTCATTGAATTTTGTAGAACAAGTAGCAAATGCTATAAAAAATATGATGGATATTGGTAAAAATCATCTAATTATTAAGGTACATCACCCTACAATACAGGCTGGAAAAGATTGGGTCAGTAAGTGGGGGCCACATCATCAAAGGAATTTAGAATCTTTTTTCATGTATCCAACTAATCCCGAAACTGGTGAACAACACAATATCACTATTGAAGTTGAACAGATGAAAATGTATGAGAAAAATACAACCAAATCAGTATTTGAAATTGTAGAAGAAGCTGTATGAGTCCATTTGAGTATATTAAGGCAATCAACGAAACAAAAGAAGATGTTATGCTCACTTCTCAAGATGAGAAGAAGTATTCGCCTTTTATTGTAAATCGTGGGTTGTCTTTCTTTATGGATACGATATTTCAAGTCAACGAAATGAACAGAAACCACCACCTAGATTCGCGTCTTCAGTTTGATTATTTACTAAATAGTATCAGACAGAAAAAACGATATAGTAAATGGTTGAAACCTGAGAAACTACATGATTTAGATGTAGTTAAAGAGTATTATGGATTCGGTAATGAGAAAGCCAAGGATGCTCTGAAAACACTTTCTGAGGATCAACTTGGCTATATTAAAGACAAATTGAATCAAGGTGGAGTGGAAAAATGAATGTATCAGTTGACACAATGGTTGAATGCACCCTTGAGAATCCAGATGATTTTCTGAAAGTCAGGGAGACATTAACCAGAATCGGGGTCGCATCCCGAAAAGATAAAACACTATATCAGTCTTGTCATATCCTGCACAAACAGGGTAGGTACTTTATAGTACATTTTAAAGAATTATTTGCACTTGATGGTAAACCCACAAATTTTTCAGAGAATGATCAAGCAAGAAGAAATACAGTAGCAAACCTTTTAACCGAATGGGGATTGATTAAATTAGTCAATTCAAGTGAATCAGAGGAACTAGTTGTACCTCTTAATCAGCTCAAGATATTGTCCTTCAAAGAGAAGGATCAATGGGAACTTGTAGCTAAATATAATATAGGAAGTAAAAAGGTAGAAGATGGCGGGAGCGAGTGAACCACTAGGTTTTTATAAATTAGATCCGATTGTAAAAGATCCATTGTTTGCAACAAAAGGATCAGCTTGTTTTGATTTACATGCATACATACCAGAAGCAGGAACATACAAAGTAAATCAAGATACACTAAATAGAACTATCGAGCGTCCAATAAAGGGTGGTTCGATACAAATATTCTGCATGGAGCGGGTATTAGTTCCTACTGGATTAATTTTAGATATTCCAGAGGGCTATTCTGTTCGTCTACATTCAAGGTCAGGATTAGCTTGGAAAGACGGCGTATATCTCACAAATTGTGAAGGTATAATTGATTATGACTATGTTGAGCCAGTTTTCGTCATGCTAACTAACATATCCCAAGCTCCAAAGGTTATAAATAATGGAGATAGGATATGTCAAGCTGAATTGGTAGAAAAAGTTTATCATAGTTTGTTAGAGATCCAAGAGCCACCAACTCAAAAGACTGAAAGAGATGGAGGATTTGGGTCAACGGGCAAATAATCTATTTGTCTGAAAAACTAAAATCTTCTACAGGAGAAATTTTATGGTAGAAAAAGTATTGGGTTGGATTCGCCAACTTACAGAAATTGGTTTAGCCATTATTGCACTTGGAGTCGTACTTCAAATCATTTTTGGTGCCGCAGTTCCTTTTATTGGTCTAGATATTGTCGGATCAGTAGTTGGCATAGTTGCAAAACTAGGAGCCGAAGGACTTGTTGGTTTAGTTGCAATTTGGGTATTGTGGGGAATCTACGCTAAAAAGTAGTCAAACCACTTGACAAATTATGTAAATATGATATACTGTTATTAAAGGGTGAACAAAAAGGTGACGGCCTTTGAGTATACTGATAATAATCTTGTCGAGAGCCGAGATAATCAGACAGTTCACGGATGGTGCCGAGGCTACCCCTCTAGCAATAGAGGGGGGTCACATCTCGCATACCAGCGGGGGTTCTGGTTCGGAGGGATAAAGCTAACGGAAGTTCGTTCCCCAAAGTTGTAGGTAATGCCGAGTCCTACTACTCATCTCACCCTTTTTTATTTTGGATATAAATATTATGAAGAAGACAGAATACAAATTATTGGTTAAAGGAGTTGGATCATATACTGCCGACTCTTTCATCGAATTGATTTGGATAGTTTTCAAACATCGTTGTGAGCACTTCTTAAAAGGAGAAGGCTTTCGCGACTGAGGTTGTCCATAGTGGAAACCTCATTTAACAGACTCATTGCTGTGTGCTACAGGATGAGTTAGATTATTAACCTCGCTTTAGAAGGAGGCATTATGGTATTAGCACGACACTCCGCGTTTACACCCCAAGACTTTCAAAAATTAATGGGCCATACTGTTGGCTTTGATACTATTTTTGATCGTTTCTTTAATATGGACATAACCCGCGATTCGGGGTATCCACCATACAATATTCGGAAACAAAACGAACTACAATACTCTATTGAGCTAGCTCTTGCTGGATTCTCAAAAGAAGATATTGAGGTCGAAGTAACGGATGGACAATTAGTCATTCGTTCAAAGGAAAATGAAAAAGAGGAAGAGAAATCGGAATCTTTTGTTCATAAAGGTATCGCTAGAAGGTCTTTTATGAGGACATTTTCTTTATCCGATGATATCATTGTAAAGGGTGCGGATCTCAAGGACGGCATGTTGATTGTTGACCTTGAAAGAGTGATTCCCGATGAGAAGAAGCCACGGCTGATTCAAATCGGTTCTTAATAATGACGCGGGGGCTCATGGTTGGGTGGGAATCCGCTTGAGCCCCACACTTAATTTGAAGGAAAAATATGGCAGAAGAAGAAAAAACTGAAGAAGTATTTAAAGTTGATACTGAAGAAAACACAGAAGACAAAACAGTAAAAGTTGATACTGAAGAAGATGATAGTATAGTGCTTGACACTTCAACTGGTAAGGGATTAGGAAATATGGAAATCCCTGAACACATGAGAGCACCTGCATTTGAAGATGGTAAGAAAGTTCGCATCTTTATGAATGAACAGTATGGATTCCCTCATGGTATTCAAATCACTGCAGGTATTGCAAATCACAAACCACAACTTGTAGGTAAACCATCAGATGTTGAGAGACATACTATTGATGAAGATGATATTGTGATTGAGATTGGTGGTGAGATTCTTTGGAGAGCATCAGAAGATGGTTTTCCAGATACACAAAAAGGCCCAGAATGGGTTACTGAAATCCTAAATAAAGTAGTAGGTACTGAATCCGATGAAGATGATGAGGTTCATGAACCAGAAAATCAAGAAGTTATTAACTAGTTAGGGGAGTGATGTGGCAGAGAAACCAAAAAAGAAAGTTTTAAAAGAGGTAATGTTTGATGCTGACGAATTAGAAGAAGAAATAGCATTACACATTCCAGAACCAGAACTTTTACAGGAATCTAAAAAAATGTCTAAAGATGCATTTTTGAAATCAGTTGGTCTAGATCATAGGCCAAACTCCATAAGAGCTATTGAAGCTTGGGAGAAATATAATAAAGGATAATTATGATACCACTTGCTGGAATGTTATTCAACGTAGTTGCCGGATTAGTAGTTGATAAAGCTCAAGACCTAGCACAAGAACACGTTGAAAAAATGATTGATGATATTCTTCCAGATAAAGCGAAGAAAGAATTAGATAAAATCGTAAAGGAAGATCCTGCTCATACTTTTGATAATGCAAAAGATGCATTAATGGGAGCTGTAGAAGGTAAACTTCCTATCAATTTAAAAGATGGAACACTTAAACCAATAGAACTGACAGTCAAAGTAAAATTTGATCCCAATACACAAAAGATTGAGGTTATAACATGAGGTTATCACAAAATTTTTGGTTGAACGAACTTACGAAAAGTTCAACCGCAGATAGATTAGGCATATCGAATGAGCCTGGTATTGAAGAAATTGTGAATCTTACTGTTTTGACTCAGCATGTGCTACAACCAGTTAGAGAACACTTTGGAGTTATCACAGTTAATTCAGGCTATAGATCTCCAGCTCTCAACAGTAAAGTAGGCGGATCTAAAACAAGTCAACATTGTTTTGGAGAAGCAGCAGACTTTGAACAAAATGGAACTCCAAATGGTGAAGTCGCAACTTGGATTTCCAAAGAGCTTGATTTTGATCAGCTCATTTTAGAATTTTATACTAAAGGTCAACCTAATAGCGGATGGGTACATTGCAGTTTCAAAAAAGATGGTTCAAATCGAAAGAAAATTATGACCGCATTAAGAGTAAATGGAAAAACTCAATACAAGCAGGGTTTAATTTTCTAGTAGGATTTACACTCAAAATATATCTTCAATTTCTTTTTGTGTGCGGTGCATTTTCAGGCCGTATAACATGGGTTGACAAACAGATCAAATGGTGTTATAATACATTTGACAACTTAGAAATCCCTTATCAAAAATATTATTAATGTTTTACACTAATGTTCAACCTCATGGCAATTTTATTGCATTGAGAGGGGTTGATGATAATGGTGAACATTTCCAAAGGAAAGTTCGCTATGAGCCCACTCTCTATGTGCCAACACAAAAAGAATCAGAATGGAAAACTCTAGAAGGTAAGAGAGTGGCCCCTGTAAAATGGGGATCTATGAAAGAGTCTAGAGAAGCCATGAAAGATTATGGTGCTAATGTCTATGGCCCAGAACAATTCCAATATCCTTTCATTTCTGATACCTACCAAGGCGATATAAATTACGATATATCTAAAGTTAGAATTGCATATATTGATATAGAGTGTGGTTCAGAACATGGATTTCCAAATATAAGATTGGCTAACGAAGAGGTTCTTGCCGTCTCTATCAAGATAGATGACAATTTCAAGACCTATGCTTGTGGTGATTACACGCCACCTTCTCATGTTGAATATATCAGATGTAGTAATGAAGCAGAACTATTGACTTCATTTGTCAATGATTGGATGGCTGATTATCCAGATATTGTTACAGGGTGGAATACTAGATTTTTTGATATTCCATATCTTGTAAATCGTATCTGTAATGTTCTTGGAAGCAAGATGGCTGATAAACTATCGCCGTGGGGGTGGTTAAGAGAAAATGAAATAAATCTCATGGGTGGTAGGAAACAACAAGTCTATGAACTTGTCGGTATTTCCAGTATAGACTACATGGATTGTTATACCAAATTCACTTACAGAAATCATGAATCCTTTGCATTAAATCACATTGCTTATGTAGAATTGGGAGAGAAGAAACTTGACTATTCTGAAGTAAGTACTCTCCATGAACTTTACAAAACTAATTTTCAAAAGTACATTGACTATAACGTAAAGGATGTTCTTCTTGTAGAACGAATTGAGAAGAAACTCAAAGTTATGGAGATGGTAATTTCTCTAGCCTACATGGCTAAGATTAATTTCAATGATGTATTCAGTCCTGTGAAAATGTGGGATATGATTATATACAACCATCTTAGAGAACAAAAGATTGCTATTCCACAAAAGAGACTTGAGAACAAAAGTGGTGCTTATGAAGGTGCTTATGTAAAAGATCCAAAGATTGGAAGACATAAATGGGTATGTAGTTTTGACTTAAACTCACTATATCCACATTTGATTATGCAGTACAATATTTCTCCTGAGACATTGAAGGGAATCTACAAACAAGCTCGGAAAGATAATACTGGTCATAATGTCATGGTAGAAACCATGTTGAATAAGGAAGATGACTTGAGTTTTCTGGAAGAACAAAATTTAACAATGACTCCAAATGGAGCACTTTACACAAGAGATAAACAGGGGTTTCTTCCAAGATTAATGGAAGAGATGTACACAAATCGTGTGAAGTATAAGAAACAAATGATTGAAGAAGAAAAGAAAGGTAGTAATGCAAATCCTAATGTCATTGCTCATCTTCATAATCTTCAGTTGAATTTAAAGATTGCTCTTAACTCAGCCTATGGTGCTCTCGGTAATCAATGGTTCAGATACTACAATGAAAGTAATGCTGAAGCTGTTTCGGTTGCTGGTCAACTTTCAATTCGATGGGCTGAAAGAGCTGTAAACGATTATCTAAATGGGGTATTAAAAACAGATGGATCAGACTACGTTATTGCTTCTGATACTGACTCTTTATACGTTGACTTTAGTTCTCTTGTCGGGAAAGTAGGATTAGAAAATACAGACAAGACTATCAAATTTATGGATGGAGTTTGTGAAGGTAAGATAGAAGGTGTTATTGAAAAGTGTTACGAAGAACTAGCTGAATACGTTCATGCATTCCAACAGAAGATGGTAATGAAACGTGAGGTTCTTGCTGATGTAGGAATCTGGACTGCAAAGAAACATTACATTCTGAATGTTCATAACTCAGAAGGTGTTCAGTATGAAAAACCAAAATTAAAGATTATGGGGATTGAGGCTGTTAAGTCCTCAACTCCTGAGTCTGTAAGAAATGCTTTGAAGGAAGCTTTTAAGATTATAGTAAATGAAACTGAAGATGATGTTATCAATTTCATTGAGAACTATCGTAAACAGTTTAATGATCTTGCTCCAGAAGAAGTATCTTTTCCAAGATCGGTAAAGGGTCTCGCTAAGTATCGTGATTCTGTTACAATATATCGTAAATCTACACCACTTCATGTTAAGGGGTCTTTGATTTATAATATGATGTTGGAGAGGAATAAACTCACCAAGAAATATCCAAAAATTCAAGAGGGCGAAAAGATTAAATACACCTATCTTAAAGAACCAAATCCAACTGGTGATTCTGCAATTGCTATGTTGGGGGAACTCCCTAAAGAATTCAAATTGGAAGACTACATAGATTATGATAGACAATTTCAGAAATCCTTTCTAGATCCAATGAGAGGTATTTTGGATACTATCGGCTGGGATTACGAAAGGAAATCTACTATTATGGATTTCTTTGCTTGACATTTTAATAATTCATGTTAGAATAGGATTATTATGAATATTAATTGGGAAACAGATTATGGTGGTTGGTTAGATGAAGACTTACGAGATTTATATAAAGACCTTATGTGGCGTAGAAATAGATCTGAGGATTATTCCGATAGAGTTGATCTTAATCAAGAAGGTTTAAGGATTTTAGCTGAACTACAAAAAAGGAAATCCAATGGATAAAAATACTCAAACTATAACATATTCAGAAGAATATCTACATAATCATTATGGTACTAGAGCTAATGTTGGTCAGGTGGTTATGTATGAAGGTGTTCAAAGACCTTCTGGACAGCCTGGAATATTGGCTACTATGCCGAAGGAAAGAGCTCTAGATATAACTGGGCATATTGAAGTCCATTTAGAGCATGTTAAGAAAATGGATCTTGAAGATATTGTATGTCTGAGAGATATGTGTGAACATGAACTAGCTCAAAGGCTAGGCGATAAAGGAAAGATTTTAGTAAATGGCTGATTTTTTAGATGAATTAATTTCTGCAACAGGAAATGAGTACGCTTCCAAAGTTGCAGACGGAATGTTAGGAAACGTAAATGAGTACATTGACACAGGCTCTTATATTCTTAATGGGCTTCTCTCTGGCAGTATACATAAAGGTCTGCCATCCAACAAAATTACCGCCTTCGCGGGTGAGTCTGCTACAGGAAAGACATTTTTTCTACTTGGTCTTTGCAAACAGTTTCTTACAGACAATCCTAGCGGTGGTGTTCTTTACTTTGAGTCTGAGTCCGCGATGACTCCTGAGATGGTCGAGGAAAGAAATATTGATACAAAAAGATTTGTACAATTTCCTGTGGCCACGATTCAAGAATTTGCAACACAATGTTCAAAGGTAGTAGACAAACATTTAGAGAATGGTGAAGGTAAACCTTTACTCTTATGTCTTGATAGTCTTGGAATGTTGTCAACGGCAAAGGAAGTTGGGGATGTATCGGAAGGTGCAGACAAAGTAGATATGACCAAGGCACGAATTGTTAAAGGTGCATTTAGAGTCTTAACACTTAAACTTGCTAAAGCGGGTATTCCATTACTGGTGACCAATCATACTTACAAACAAGTTGGAACTATGTTTCCACAAGATGTAATGGGTGGTGGTTCTGGTCTACAGTATGCAGCATCTAATATTGTATTTCTATCCAAGAGAAAAGAAAAGGTGGGAACAGATGTTGTTGGAAATATTATTCATTGTAAAAATTTCAAATCTAGATTGACTAAGGAAAACAAAAGAATTGATGTTCTTTTAACCTATGACGAAGGATTAAGTCGGTATTACGGACTGCTTGAATTAGCTGAAAAGTATGGTATAATAAAGAAAGTAGCGACTCGTTATGAAATGCCTGATGGATCAAAATTATATGGTAAACAAATTTTGAGTGATCCAGAAAAACATTTTACAACTGAACTTTTAACTAAACTTGATGAAGTAGCTGATCAAGAATTTTCTTATGGGAAGGGTGATGATGCCGAACTTGGCACCGATAGTACCAATACCGAAACTGAAGAATAATTGGTTTCGGGTTTGTTCCAATCCAGAAGACCCAAACGATAAAAATCTTTGTATTCAAATAATTGATGGGCCTTTCCATCATGTAATAATAAAATATAAAAATTTTAGTCTAAAAGAAGAGTTGAATAATGATGGCTCGGTAGACTGTGATTATGAATATGACATAGTAATGGCACCTGGCACAATCGGTGAAAGAGATATTACTGATGAGGAAGGTGAAATTTTTGAGAAAAATCTTGGTAAAGCAATAATCGAATTATTATGGGAACAAGCAAAAAAACATGAGAATAGAATCAGCGATACTAACAAATCTTCTGCAGAATGAAGAATACACAAGGAAGGTATTACCTTTCTTAAAGACCGATTATTTTACAAATAATGCTGATAAAATTGTTTACGATTCTGTAAATGAATTTGTAAATAAGTATAACTCTCTTCCTTCAAAGGAAGCTTTGTCTATTGAACTTCAAGAGGTGAAAATCAACGAGGAAGAGTTCAAAGAAGCTATGGAGTTATTGGATGACATTTCCAAAGAAACAGAAGAGTACACAGACCTCAACTGGTTACTTGATACAACAGAAAAGTTCTGCCAAGACAAGGCGATCTACAATGCAGTGGTCGAATCCATCGGCATCTTGGATGATAAAAAGTCTTCAAACGATAAGGGGATTATTCCTGACATTCTTAGTGATGCCTTGTCTGTTAGCTTTGATCCTCATGTCGGTCATGACTATCTTGATGACAGCGATGATCGTTTTGATTTTTATCATCGTGTGGAAGAACGTATTCCGTTTGACTTGGAATATTTCAACAAGATCACAAAGGGGGGATTACCACAAAAGACATTAAACATTTGTCTTGCTGGAACAGGAGTTGGTAAATCCCTTTTTATGTGTCATGTTGCATCTTCTTGTTTATCTCAAAACCAAAATGTACTTTATATTACATTGGAGATGGCAGAAGAGAAAATTGCTGAAAGAATTGACGCAAATTTACTCGACATTGGAGTTGATGATCTACATGCTCTTTCAAAGAGTATGTACGATAAGAGAATGGAAAATTTAAGGAAAACAACTAAAGGTAAACTGATAGTTAAGGAGTACCCAACTGCATCTGCAAATGTGAACCATTTTCGTGCATTGTTGAATGAATTGAATTTGAAACGATCATTCGTTCCAGATATTATTTTTGTTGATTATTTGAATATTTGTACTTCTTCTAGAATAAAAGCGGGGGCTAATGTCAATTCGTACACATATATCAAATCCATTGCTGAGGAGCTTAGGGGAATGGCTGTGGAAAATAAGATCCCAATCGTATCAGCGACTCAAACAACCAGATCGGGGTACTCCAATACAGATGTTGGTTTGGAAGACACAAGCGAATCTTTCGGACTACCTGCTACAGCGGATCTTATGTTTGCAATTATATCTACAGAACAAATGGAAGAACTTGGACAAATAATGGTTAAACAGTTGAAGAATCGGTATAATGATCCAACTGTAAACAAGAAATTTGTTGTCGGCATAAATAGAAATAAGATGAGGTTGTTTGATGTAGATCAAACAGCTCAAGATGAATTAGTCGATAATGGTCAAAATGATGATACACCAGCTTTTGATGTAGCCACTGGCGGTAAATTTAAAAAACGCGATTTTACAGGATTTGATTATGAATAGAGCACAAAGAAGAATGCAAGAGAAACAGTCCAAAAAAGCTAAAGGTACTGGAACTCCCAATGATCCAGAACTAAAAGTTAATGTTGAAATGATACAGCCTTGGTCTGATGTTTTGATGAGAACAACACTTCCAGATACAGTTGTTGAAGGTATGATTAAAATTACTGATGAAATTTTAGCTGATCCAGAACGTAAAAATTGGGGTCATAATCTGGCTGGTCAAATTGAGGATGAACCAATTATTCCTCATGAAATGATGCAAAACTATAAACTCGGATCAAGTGGTAATATTTTTGTGTTTTTATTGAATGTAATTGGAGAATATGTTAAACAATGTATGTTCCAACAGGCCACCATGGCAGAAAGATACAGAATAGAAAATGAAGAATACATGACTCAAATGAAAAGTGCTTGGGTTGTAAGTCAATGGGAAAATGAATATAATCCTATTCATATCCATACTGAATGTGCAATCTCTACTGTAATGTATCTCAAAGTTCCTAAGTTTTTACCTTCTAGAAAACCAGAGCGCGATGATGATGGAAATATTGTGTTTGTGGGTGCGTCTCATCCAACCACAAGATTGGCACGTGGTATATACAAACATAAACCAAAGGTAGGAGACTTTTTTGTATTTCCAGCACACCTTCAACATACAGTATATCCATTTAGGACTGATGGTGATTTTGAGAGAAGAAGTGTTTCATTTAATGCTGATTTCATAGATAAAACTTCTTATGAAAAAATGCAGGAACAACAGAGACAGATGCAACAATCACAAACTCCATTACCACCAATATCGGGAGCACCAGAAAAATTAACTATCAATACAGAAAATGTTTGAAGATGAACATCAAGGAAGGGGAGCTCAGGTCAAAGACAGGCCCCCTAAAAGAATAAAATTTAAACCGAAACCACCCAAACCTTTTAAGGTGATTTATCATAATGATGATTATACACCAATGGAGTTTGTTGCATGGACTATTATGGAAATTTTCAATAAGTCTGAGGTAGAGGCAAATTCCTTGACATTTCAAGTACACAAAGAAGGAAAAGCTATAGTTGGAATTTATGATTTTCAGACAGCTGAAACTAAAATTTCTGATGTATTAGAACTTGCTAAAGAACATGAATTTCCTTTAAACGTAACAGGCGAACCAGTTGACTAATGTTGTAAATTTAGAAGATTACAGAAAAGAGAAAAAACCACCTCTCCCCCCACCTATCATGGCGTTCGAGCCAGGAGGCTTTTACATCTATCCAGATTTGGGTGTAATGGCTCATTGTTTGTTCATTACGGACAAATCCATCGCATACGACAAAGAACCCCTATACATTCTAGAAGACCAATTTGGTAATGTTTTTGCCGAAGTAATGGATGATGAATCCTGTATTGGTTGGCATGAACTAGAAGAACAAGTATACATCTCAACTCTTTACAGAATTAGAGCAGAAGAAGCGGATGATGATCCAGAGCCGCCTACCCCAAGAGCTGGATGATTATAAATATTCGGAGAATGCTATAACCTTTTTTTAGTGGAGTAATATGCTGACCTTTAAATCATTTGATGACAAATCTGTAGTTCGATCCAGATTTGAAAAAATACTTACAGAAATGAGCATATATGATACCAAATATTCTATTGGCACAGAGTTTGCTCCTTCATCCACGCCAGACAATTTAAAGAAAGCTAATAGTGCAGGATTACCATTTAAAAAGGGTGATGTATTAGTTAAGGTACAACCAACTTCAGATGCTATACAAGTACAACTTGGTAGTGGAAATGTAGAAGTTTATATAAAACATAAAGGTGATGTATATCATATAATAGGATCAGAAGGTTCAATTTCTCCACTATTTGTAAAAATAAAAGCTGGTGGAGGCATCAACTGGAATGCCGGAACAATAGAAGTATGTCAATGTATGGGATTATTTGTGGATGCTGAACAGATGTTTAAGGATCTGGCTAGTGGTAAAGTTCCAGTAGATGATATTTTTAAAAAGATAGAATCAACATTAACAAATGGTAAAGACTATGACCAAACTGGTGTAGATGGTATTTTATCAGTTTTGAGAGATCCTAATAAGAGAAGTATTGGAGATATGACAGATGTTGTAAGATTGGCAGCAGGAATGACAGCATTTAAAAGATTAAAATTATCTCCTAAATTTAATCATGTAATTCATGGAAAGATTGAAGATTATTATAACGCTGAAAAGGCAAATGACCAAGTAGAAAAAGCAGGGTCAAAGAAACCAACTCCCGATTGTGTAATATGTAATACAGAAGCAGATAAAGTTATTACTGCACTGAAGACAAAGAAAGTTGATTTTGATGAGGACACAGGAATATGTTCTATGGAAGGTGGTATAGAATTTGTTCTTGCATCCTTGAAAAAAGAAAAAGGTGGTGGACAGTTAGGAAAATATTTCAAAGCAATCAAAGACAGATATGGATTAGAAGACTTTGATCAAATGTATCAACATGCAATGCATGAAGGTTGGTTTACAGATACTTTAGGTAAAGTAAAAAATGTTGGAGTAAAAGTTTGGGATAGTATTAAAGCAACATTTAATAAAATAGTTGGAAAGATTTTTAGTTTTGGTAGTGGTCTAAAAGATAAATTAATATCAAGAATGAATAAAGATCCAATGGGAGATTTTCAAGCATTATTGAATAAGTCGGGTGTAAAGGTAAAAATTTCAGAAGAAGTTTTAATGGAAAGAAAAGCCCAGAATGTTGTACCATATTTGAAAAATTTAAAAGCAACAGATTTAAAGAAATTAGCAAAAACTATTGATAAAGAAATCAAAGCTTATAAAACAGGAACAGAAAAATATGATAATATAATATTTGCTGGTGCTACTGGTTTAAGAGTGGGTGGAAGAGAAACCTTAGATGAACGGATAAAATTATATGCTAATTGGGTTACTATTACAGCATTAAAGGAAATGTTTAGTGGTACTGTTATGAGTAATTCTAAATCATTGGCAAAAGAAATAGTTGACCTACAAAGAGAAATGTTTTTTGGATCTACTGTGCTTCCTGTATACAAAGTATATGGAGCTAAAGATATAGATGATTCAGATGTTTTTGAATATCTTGGTAGTGCTCAATCTTATGTAGATAAAAAAATGGATGGTTTGACTAAAACTGATATACCATTAGTGGGAATTAGGGCCATGAATGATAAGTCACAAAAGTATTATACAATGTATAGTGCGTTTTGTATGGGAATGACTGAAGAAGGAGAGTTAGAATATATTAGAAACAGAATGGGAACAAATAAAGGTGGTGGTCAATGGTCTTATGTCTTTGAAGGTTATCAAGTAATAGACTCAGAAGAGTTTAAAAAGGTTTATGGTGTTTAGTTATACTGAATTTCTCACAGAAGCAAAAAACTTACACCTAGAACACCTAGAAGATGAGGTTCTAAATAATGGTGTAGTAGGAACTAGAGGAGCAATTAACTTCCTTCAGTCTCTACGAGATATGTTGGCTGGAAATGCAAAGTCCAGCGTCAACGTGACAGTAAAGTGGGATGGCGCCCCAGCTATTTTCGCGGGTATTAACCCTGAGAATGGACAGTTCTTTGTGGGTACTAAAGGTGTATTCAATAAGAACGCGAAGATCAACTATTCTCATGAAGACATTGACCGAAATCATTCGGGCTCAGGTCTTAACAACAAACTCAAGGTAGCACTCACAGAGCTGTCCAAACTAGGAATTACAGATGTTCTTCAAGGTGATATGTTGTTCACACAAGATGACTTGGAGAAAAAGACCATTGAAGGAAAACAATACGTTACTTTTCAGCCGAATACGATAGTATACGCTGTTCCGATGGAGAGTGCGTCGCAGATTTTAAAGTCTTCTATGGGGATCGTTTTTCACACTACTTATAGTGGTAAAACGATGGAAGATATGTCTGCGTCATTCTCTGTCAGATTGGGGGGATTGGATAAAAGTTCTGGTGTATGGTTTTCAGATGCTAGTTACAAAGACACTTCTGGAACTATCAACTTTAATAAGTCCGAAACAGATGCAATTACTAAGGTCTTATCACAAATAGGAAAGACATTTCAAACTCTTGATTCTGGTGTATTAACCATGATTTCAGAAGATGAGGAAACCAAGACACTCATCAAAACATTTAACAATACGAAGGTCAGGGCTGGAGAGAAAATTAAAAATACTAGAATGCATACAAGAGATTTGATTGCTTGGGTCTACGATAGATACAAGAAAGAGGTAGAGAAGGTAAAAAGACCACAAAATAAAGCAAACAAACAACAAGTAATGGACTTGAAGATGAAGTTTTTTCGTGGGAATTCAAGTCAATTAGTCAAAATATTAGATATACAGAATCTTATAGTAATTGCCAAAGACATGGTTATCCGAAAGTTAGAGAAGTCGAGGGGGGTTATGGATACCTTTGTTCGTACTGAAAAGGGTTATAGAGTTACACAACCAGAGGGGTTTGTGGCAATAGATAAAGTGGGAAAAGCAGTCAAGTTGGTGGACAGACTTGAATTTGCACATCAAAACTTTACGGCAGCAAAGAATTGGACTAAATGAAAACTTTTAAGGAACTGCGGAGAGAGTTAGAAGAACATCCTAGTATCGGAGCGAGAATTGTTAAAGCCATAAATCCAATGGATAAAATTAAAGATAAGATGGATAAACTAAAGAAAGCGGGTGGATTAACTGGTATTATGAAAGACAAAATGCAAGATGCACTGGACAAAGTAAACCCTATGAGTGTAGTGAATAAAGCAATGACTCTGAAGAGAAAAGAAAAGATAAAGAAACTTTCTGATAAGAAACAAAAACTTACTGATAAGTCCACAAAGATTTCAAAACAAATTAAAAAAATTAGGGCAAAGATAAAGAAACCATGAAAACATTTAGGAAATATATTTCAGAAGCAGAATATCAAGGTAGGAAGGTTGAATTGGATAATCCTTTTCGTACACCAGATGGCCCGAAGAAGTTTTCAGTTTATGTAAAGAACGAAAAGGGAAATGTAGTGAAGGTAAATTTCGGTGATCCTAATATGGAAATTAAACGAGATGATCCTGCAAGAAGAAAGAGTTTCCGTGCCAGACATAATTGTGATGATCCTGGCCCCAAATGGAAAGCAAGATATTGGAGTTGTTATCAATGGAGAGCTGGTTCTAAAGTAGATGAGGGTGTAAAACAAGATTCAGACATCAAAGATAAAAAAGGAACACAACCTGCAAAATATTATGCGGGGGATATGTCTAAATCTACCAAAGAGAAAAGAGCAGCTCACTTTGCAAAGAAGAAGTCTGGCCCAGCTCCAGGCGATGCTTCAGCAGAAACTAAACCATCTAAACACACAAAGAAGTATAAACAAATGTTTGGTGAAGAAATAGAAGGATTGAAGAATAAAGCTGAGAAGTCTGGTATTTCTTATGGTATCCTCAAGAAAGTCTATGATAGAGGAATGGCCGCATATAAGACAGGACATAGGCCAGGAACTACAGCACAACAATGGGCATTCGCCAGAGTCAATAGTTTCATTACGAAGGGTAAAGGAACATGGGGTGGTGCGGATAAAGACTTAGCAACGAAGGTACGAGGATGAAAACCTATCAAAAATTTATGACAGAAAAGAAAGGTGATACAGTAGTATTTACTTTTGGAAGATTCAATCCACCAACGATTGGTCACAAAAAACTTATTATTGCAGTAGAAAATGTTGCCAGATCTAAAGGTGGGGATTTCTTTATCTATCCAAGTCATACTCAAGATGCTAAGAAGAATCCATTGACTCAAACTCAAAAAATAAGTTACATGCATAAAATATTTCCTAAACATGATTCAAATATTATAGCAAGTAGAGGGAAAACAGCTCTTCATATAGCATCAGAACTGTATGACATTGGTAAGTACAGAAACCTTGTAATGGTAGTCGGTAGTGACAGAGTACAGGATTTCAAAAAGATACTAGAGAGATACAATGGAGAAGATAAAGCTCATGGATTCTACGAATTTGAGAAGATTGAAGTAGTAAGTGCTGGAGAACGTGATCCAGATTCAGATGGTGTGGAAGGTATGTCAGCTTCTAAGATGAGAGCAGCTGCTGTAGAGGGTGATTTTAAGTCATTCCGTAGTGGTGTACCATCCGAAGCCAGTGATAAGATCGTCAAGAAAATGTTTAATGATATTCGTAAAGGTATGAGATTATCGGTGGTCGCAGAGGGTAAAAAGTGGAAAGATATAGATTTTGATATTCGGAAACCAGATACTTCTGGAAGATTAGAAGCCTCCAATTTAGTATATAAGGGATATACAACCAGATATCTAGATACTTGTCCAGAAGCTTATGATGTATTCGATGAAATGATTAACTCTTTGAGTGGTCTAGAAGATAAGGATATGTTCTATGTGAAAGAATCTTTAGTAGTTTTAGATGAATTTTTATATTATAGAGATAAATGGTCGGAAACAGGAAAGATTAATCAAAAAGATTTCTTTGAAATGGAACAATTAAGTAAAAAATATATAAGATTTATGTCAAATGTTCGCGTTTCAGAGCATTTTGACAACTCGTTTATTTATAAATATATTAGTGAGGTTAGTGAAAGTGTGCAGTATGAAGAACTTGTCGATGAAGATAAGATCCAAGATGCTATAAAATGGTTAATGAAAAAAGCTAAACTCACAAAACACCAAGCGGATAAAATTGTCCAAAGAGCAACTAGTATGGGTATAGATGTACTTAAACTTCAAACTAAGTGGTCTATACTTTCACCATCTCTGATGGCTTTAGTTGCAGAATATGATCCAGAACAAGGGGAGAAAACATGCCATTAGGTACTCAAGATCCAAATTATTTTGGGAAAAATGCATTTAGTGAATTGAAAGGTGTAGCTGATGCTGCAGCTAAAGTTTTAAGAGGCGAACCCAAACAAGAAGAAAAACAAGAAGAAGTGAAAGTGGACAAAGAACCAGAACCTACAACTGAACAGGAGAAGACAGATGGCTGATATACTCAAAGTCATTCAAGATGTTTTAAAACTGGATGCTCAGGCAAAGAGAGAAGAACGCAAGATAATGCGTGAAGTCCAGAAGAAATTGAAAGAGAAAGATTCCGAAGAAGTTACCGAAAAGTCTGGTGACAAGGAAGAATATCAGCAATTCGTTACTACCATGCTTAAGAAGTTTGGTGTAAAGAGTCCTGCTGAATTAGCCCCCGATAAGAAAAAAGAATTCTACGATGCACTAGATGCTGGATGGGAAGCTGACGATGAGAAACCAGAACCAGAAGATAAGAAAAAAGAAGAAAGTCTTGGTGACAGAGTTCAAGCTCGAATGAAGAAAGAGGAAGATGAAGAACTTCCACCAGAAGACGAAGATGAAGATCCAGTAGGTGATGGTGAGTCAGATGCAAAAGCAGCTGAAAAAGAACCAGAAGAAGAACCAGAAGGTGAAGATGAGCCTGATCCTGACGATGTAGAAGGTGAAAAACTGGACAGACTAGCAGACCTAGTAATTCAAAAACTCAAAGATAAAGCTTCTGATGAAGATGAAGAAATGAATGCTCCAGACGAAACTGAAGCGGAACAAGGTGAGGAAGAAGAGATCGAACAGAATCCAAAAGTAGAGAGTGCAGATCTTCACAGAAATCCTCATTCCAGAAAAACATGGGCAGAAGCTCTTAGAAAAGTCTACCAGACAGAAGAAAAAAAAAATCTTGAGGAAGCCAAAGTTCCTGCACCAATTCCAGAAGTAATCAAAAGTGTAGGTAAACAACTCAGAGATTATGCACTCAAGAGTGGTGGAATAGACAAAGGCGATTTCTTGAGGGTTTCCGATGAAATGCAAAAAGGTAAAATCCCTAAAGCATCTCTAATTCCAAGTGATACAGAACCAAGAGAATTTGTCCATGACCTTATGGCCAAAACCTTTGGATGGAAGTTTGTAGAACAGGAATATGGTATTACATTTCTACGCCGAAGAGACTATGTAGAAAGTTTTCAAGGTGGACACAAACTACAAGAACATTGTGGTGAGTGTGAAATGGGTCTTCAAGAAGAAGTTTCCGAAAAAGATTTCGATGCTCTAAAGAAGGGTGATACCATTACAATAGACTTTAAATCCTCTATGTCCTCTGGTAAATCTACATTTAAAGTAACAGCTAAGAATATAGTCGGTAAAGCTAAAGTACACAAAGCCACATTACAAAATGTCAAAAATCCAAAAAGTGTTAAATTTTACTTGTATAAGAGAGGTAATAAAGTATCACTTGCTCAAGGTGATATGGCAGCGTCGGTTGTCAAGTATACAATAGAAGAAGTAGAACTTGATGAAGGAACTGCACTTCAAGTAAAGATGGCATTATCTGATGTAGGACTAAAAGGTACATGGAAAAATAACAAAGTATATGTCAAGAAGAAAGATGTCAAAAAGGCAGAGAAGGCATTGAAGGG
>VTLG01016132.1_pt1 | contig 140420 bp, 163 predicted proteins | sample 4694571 | NCBI WGS metagenome assembly VTLG01 (sample SAMN12604809, study PRJNA352737) | marine metagenome | biome: ENVO:00000447; feature: ENVO:00000209|ENVO:00000569|ENVO:01000036; material: ENVO:00002151; isolation source: viral sequences binned using virsorter ... | reverse complement strand
TTCCTCCTACATGGGGGGTTATTATTATATTTTCTCCTTCATTCATTGCTTTAATAATTGGTGATAAAAATAGCAAATCAAACTCATGTTCTATTACATCTGTTCCATAGCCTGTTATAGTTTTTGATTTTAATCCTTCAACTATATCGTTTTCATTAACTATTTCTCCTCTAGATGTATTAATTATATAACAATCTTTCTTAATATAACCAAATAAATCTTTATTAATCATATATTTTGTTTCATCTGTAACATGAACATGTAGTGATATAACGTCACATTTAGTGAATATTTCTTCTAAATTAGAAAATGTATGTGATACATAAGGATCATATACATAAACATTAGCACCAAACGCTTTACAGTAATTAAACATCATTTTACCTAGACGGCCATATCCTATAATTCCTATGTTTAAATCTTTGATTTGTCTTCCCATAAATTGGGTATAATCCCAGTTATATTTTGATACATGGTTTTTGCCTTGTGGTATTTTTCTTAATAAAGACATCATTAACCCAAAGGCTAATTCAGATGTTGATGGTAAATCATTTATCAAATCCATATCTTTAGTTAAAGAATATATTTTTATATTATTATCATTACAATAATCTACATCAATATGATTCATGCCTGTAGAACAAGTATTAATTAAAGTGACTTTGGTTCCTCCTAAAAGTTCTTTATCAATTTTATAAGTTTGTTGATTAGGATTACATAAAATTGTATCAATTTGGTGTTTTAATAAGGCTTTTTTAACTTCAAGTTTACTTGCAGTCTCATAATACACTACATTACCTTTAGTTGCAAGAAGTTTTTCAATACCCTCTAAATGTTTTACTGGTGTTATAACTGCTATTTTCATTGTAATGAATCTATTATTTCGTCTATTACTTGTTCTGTTGTGTAGTTGACTTTATAGTCTATTAATTGTTTTGCTTTAGTTGTATTAGCAAATCTTATCATAATTTCATTATAATTTCCAAATATTTTATCTTTTGGAATATAATTTATTTTTGATTTTGAATTTAATTTATTAACAATATATTCAGCAACATATTTTACCGTTGTTTGTTGATCTGTACCTAAATTTAGTATTTCATTTTTGATATTTAAACAATTACTAAATCCTTCAGCTATGTCTAAAGCGTGTGAAATTGACCTTGTTTGTAATCCATCTCCATGAATATTTATATCTTGGTTTTTAAGTGCTAAATCAACAAATAAAGGGACATGCCCCCCAGACCAAGACGTATTTGATCTATGTGATGCACACCCAAATACTCTAATAATAACTGCTTTTAAATTTTCTTCTGCTGTACAATTTAAAATATATTGCTCACTATGCCACTTTGATAAAGCATATGAATATCTTATGTTTGTTGGAGGACCCATAGTAATGTCACTATCTTCTTTAAAAGTTTGGGAATTTCCATATATGTCTGAAGTTGAAGCAAATATTAATTTAGCATTATCTACTAAAGCTTTTGAAGTTATTACTTGTGTCATATTAAAGTTTTCTAACATAACGTCAGAAGAATAAATACTCCCATCCCATACTTTTTTTAATGAAGCTAAATGGTATATTATATCGTATTTGTCTGTATATTGGAATATATTTTGGACTTTATCTTTAATAAAATTTATATTTTTGTTTATATTATCAATATTACCAAAAGATAAATTATCTATACCTGTTACCTTGTGACCTTTATTTACTAAAATATCACAAAGATGACTTCCAATAAGTCCTGCTGCTCCTGTTACTAGTATTTTCATCTTATTTTTTCTATTAATTTAATTGTAGGTTCAACATCATCTAAACCAAACCCTTCACCATTTATTATCTTTTCATAACTTAATTTATGTAGTTCAGTAAATCCTTCAGAAAATTCTACATCTTTTCCATTTATGTTTATTTTTCTAAAAGGTTTCCATTCATCCCAAGGTAAATCTTTTTTATCTATACTTAATTCAAACGATACATTAGCTCTATCTAAATAAAGTGTACCTTTAGATGATGTTGGAGTATTCAATACATTAGCCTGTTTACAGTTACCGAAAATATCTAAAAGCATATCAAAAAAGTGTACACCAATATTAGAAGCTACACCACCAGATTTCTCAACATCACCTTTCCATGAATATTTATACCACAATCCTCTTGGTGTAATATAATTAAGGTTTATATCATGATGACCGTAACAATATTTATCTTTTAATTCTATAATTGAAGGATGTAATCTTAATTGTAAAATAGTATATATTTTCTTATTATTTATCTCTAAAGCTTTTAAAGATTCTAAATGCTCGTGTTTTAATACTAAAGGTTTTTCACAAATAATATTATCTGAATATCGTAATCCTAATCTTATATGAGAGTCATGAAGATAATTAGGAGAACAAATAACTACATAATCAACTTTATTTCCTTTTCTTACTAAACGATCAAGATGTCTATCAAATCTTTCTGTTTCTTTAAAGTAGGATGCGTTAGGAAAGTATCTATCAATATAACCAATACCATCATATGGGTCTAAAACCGCTATCAGATCACCACCAATATGTTTTATAGCTTCAACATGTCTTGGAGCAATATAACCACTCCCACCTATTAATGCGAATTTTTTATTTTTCATTTTGTATAATATCTACTATTTGTTTTCTAGCATTTCCATTTCCAAATATGTTTTCAGAAAAATTAAATGTAGAATTTTTTAGTTTTTTAAAAGTGTTTAAAATTGTATCTTTATTAGGTTTGCATTTTAAACAAGGTATTTCAGGCCATACAAGGTTCTCTAGTAAAACCAAGCTTGGTTTATTTAAAAAATATCCTTCTCTTACTACTCCACCACTATCAGTAATAATACATTCACTATTATTAATTAATTGTAACATTTGTATATAACTTACAGGGGGGCATGTTTTAAATTTAAGTGTAATATTTAGTTTATCTATTACCTTTTTAGTTCTTGGATGTACAGGGAATATTATGTCTATATCTTCTGATATAATATTTAGGGCTTTTATTATTTCAGTTAGGGATTTTTTATTTGTATTTTCTTGTCTATGACATGTAACAAGTACATAGGGGTCTGATTGATTGTTTTTGATTTTATCCTTAAAAAGTGTCACAGCATCGTACATTAAATCTCCAACATTTTTACCATAAAACATCCCTTCACGGTCTAGATTAAAAATACATTCATCTGTAGGGCAGAATAACATGTGAGATAGTTTATCTGTAATTATTCTATTTATTTCTTCAGGCATTGTATTATCATAATTTCGTACACCTGCTTCAATATGGATTATTTTTATGTTTAATTTAGAAGCTGCTATAGACCCGGCTAAAGTTGAGTTAGTATCTCCATAAACTATTACATAATCAAAATCTTCATTTAATAGAATTTTTTCAATATGTTCTATCATTCTGCCTGTCATAGCTCCGTGTGATAAACTATGTATGTTTAAATTGTAATCTGGTTTAGGAATGCCCATTTCTTCAAAAAAAATATCTGACATCGCTTTATCAAAATGTTGGCCGGTATGGAGGATTTTTTGGTTAAATCCTCTTTCTTTCATTTCTAAATGTAGAGGAAATAGTTTAATAAACTGAGGTCTTGCTCCTACTATGTGTAAAACTTTAATCATTATAATTATCTATCATTTTATTAAATCTACTTATCAATTTTATTTCATATTTATGAGGCATTCTCCTTTTAGGTTCAGAATGCCTTCCTAAAAGTTCTAGATTAGCAGTTTTTATATCTTCTAAAGCATTTGCCAACATATCTATTTCCATCTCATACTGTCTATAAGCAACACTATGGAAAGTATCCCATGAATATAACGGTAATAATTCTTTTTTAATTAGCCAACCAGCATCTGTTTCTTCTGATATAATATGAGTAGTTACTCCTATTGGTTGATCTTCAAATATAGCCCATTTAAGTGAATCTAATCCTCTTGTATAAGGTAAGTATGCTGGATGTGAGTTGATTATTTTTTTACTATCAGTTAATTTTTTAGGAATTATACCAGCACCTGCAATTAAAACATAGTCATTTATTTCTAGTTCATTTAAAGAGGAGATGGTTTTATATTTAAATCCTAACTGATTACATAGTTCTAAAGGGTAAATATTATCTGCTTTAAAAAATCTATGAGGTATTAAAGGAATAAAATTTTTTCTTTTAACCCATGGAGTACCTACTACTGTAATATCCGTATACCCTCTTGATTTTAATTTAAATAGTAGATCTTGGGTTTTTTTATGAGGGTAGTCATAAGTTAAAACGTGTACCATGTTTAATATTCTCCTAAATCAATACTTTTAAAGGGACCTTTACTTATATCGTGGTAGTAATAATCATGTATTAAAGTATTTATATAATTTTCTTTGATAGGCTCAAAAGTATTTGAAGTATTTTCATAATCCCATCCCCATCTTTCTTTCCAGTTTTCTAAATGTGGACCATATTCACCAAAATGTTCTGAATCACCTTGTATAGCTCCTGTAGCTGAATTATAATTTAAACCATATTTTTCTTTTAATCTTTGATGATTAAAACAGTATAAATTAGGTAATATTAATACTGGATGGTTATGATAATTAAACTGCATCGCTATATCAGGATACCATAAATGAAATTCATATTCGTCTGAAGGGGTTATAACTTTATTCCATTTTTCTATATTGATTCCTATAGAAGGCCATTGTGGAAACTCACATATAAAAGGTTTTTTAAATAATTCAGGTTTATTATCAACAACTGAATTTCTTCCTATAGCTAACCATCTTTCTGAATTATCAGATACCCCTAAATGAGCAAATCCTATCATTCCTATGGGGTTTTCTCCTTTTTGAAATTTATCCCAAGCATCTTTAGTATAATCACCATGGTCTACTATATTAAACCCAATACTTCCAAATTCGTTTAATTTATTTTGCTTGATTAGTTGTGAAATCCTATCAAAAAATTTATCACTAACAGGCCATATATCATGTTGAAAACATATTAGCCATTTACAGTTAGGTCTATTTTTATTAATAAAATCTATTACGGTTTGAGTAGCCATTTGTACTCCTTTAGATTTATTTTTTAAGAAAACTATATTATTATCTTTACATATTTTTTCTCCTTTAGTTATCTCTTTTTCTGAAGATCTATCATCAACATTAATAAACTCAAATCCTTCAAAATTGATGTTTTTTAGAACTTCATGTTCTAACATATCATAATTATTTCTAGAAGAAACATATATAATTAAATTATCTTTCATATAGCAATGTTATTTAATAGAATTTATATAGTCTTTTAAATTTCTAGTAGGATTCCAACCTAATAATCCTTTAGCTTTAGAATAATCACATAATGTAGAAGGGTATTCTCCCTTTCGAGCGGGTATATATTTTTTTTCAGCTCCAAACATATCTACAATTTCATTGATTGAAAAATTTTCACCTCTTCCTAACTCAAATATTTCTGCTTTTAAATCTTTACCTATACATCTATATAAGCCATCTACAATATCATCTACGTGTGTAAAATCTCTTCGTTGTTCTCCATTTCCTGTAATTGTTAAGGGCTCACCATTTCTGTATTGTCTTTCAAAAATACCTAATACAGTTGAGTATTCACCTTCTTCTAATTGATGAGGGCCATATACATTATAAAATCTACAAATTGTAGTATTTAAATTATATACTTTAGAAAATAATTCACATAATTGTTCTCCAGCATGTTTAGACCAAGCATAAGCACTACCATATAAACCGTGGTGAAATGAACTAGATCCTGCATATATGACAGGAACATTGCGTTTTCTAGCCATGTCTAATATACTTAAAGTACCATTTACATTGGCTTTAATAGTTTCTTGAGGTCTAAGAAGAGAGGGCTGGATTCTAGCTAAAGCAGCCATATGAAATATAATGTCTATATCTACATTATCATTTATATGTTTTAATTCATTTACATCACCTTTTAAGTACACACAACCTTTTTGTTCATTTTTTTTCTTACCTGTTGAATAGTTATCTACTGAAATTACTTCATGGCCTTCGGCTAATAATCTTTTAATTAAGTTAGTTCCTATAAAACCAACTCCTCCTGTTACTAAAATTTTTAAAGAAGGGAGTTTTTTAACTATGGGCACTTGGACGGGATAATAAATGTTTCCTGCTTTCATATTGTTTCGTAAAATGCGTTTTGGTATTCTTGTTTATTTATATGTTTATGGTGGTATAAACACCATTCTTCTTCTGTTGGTAATACCCCTTTTGTAGAAAACCCCGTTATTACTTCATGAACTTTACTAACCCATTTAATTTTAGGTGAGTTTTGAAGTATTCTGGTTTGATAATCAGGCCAATTTACCCAGTTTTTTTCATTTACATTCCAACGCCATTTATTAATATGTTCCTGAGTTAAACCCTTTACTGTGTTTACTCTAGGTACTAAAAATAGTTCGGTTGTAGGGTTTAATTTTAAAAGGTCTTTTAAATTTGTAATTAAAGACTCATGTGGTATTTCATCTGCGTCAATTTGAAATATCCATTCTTTAGTACAATTGTTTTTTAAATTATTTTTAAATGATGCAAAATCTCCTTTTAAAGGATATTCTATAATTTTAATTTTGTTTTTGAATTCACCTAATACTTTGTATACTTCATTAATAGTATTACCTTGATCACATTGAACTACTATTTCATCTTCTTTATCTATATAAGATGTTAAAAATGTTAGTAAATTTTTTATTTCCTTATGTTCAGTACATACAGGAACTGCATAACTTATTCTCATAGTATTAAAACTTCATATACTCCGGTCCCTCATGTTTATAATTTCCTAAGTGCAATTCTTCACAATCACCTTTATGTACTGCAACTACTGAATCATGCATATTTTCACTACCGGATAATACTTTAGCTACATAATGATCGTCATATTCATTAATAACTTCAAATACCCATCCTACTTTATAAGATGAATATTGATATATAGGGTTACTATTTTTTGCTCTTATTATTTTCATTTATTTTGTACTAGGTTCTGATGGATAAGTGCCATCCGATCCAATTGTTGGAGATTTTTTAATTTGTGGTTCTTCCTTTTGTGGTAAAAACATTCCTAATTCTTCAGCGGCGTCCATAAATTCTAATTTTTTATAACGTTTTATATTTTTCATATCCATTTTATGTTTATAAAAAGTTCCTGGATTTCGAGGGTCTGGGTATTTTCCTCTTTCGTCTTCAGGAATAGGGATAGCTTTAACAACTGCCCATTTCCAATCTTTTGTATCCTTTACAGGTTCAGGAAATATCATACCCTTATTAGGCATTGTAATTGCTGTAGGGAACCAAGCTAATTTTTCTCCACCTCCAGGGGGTACAAGATCTAATCTTAAATCTTTTATTAGTTCAGCTGTTAATTCTTCGGCTTGTTTAAGTGTTTCACTATTTAAAGTCATTGTAGTATTTGAAGTATAACCACTAGTCATACAAAGCCATGTTTTTATTAATCCATCTTCTGTTTGAAATTCTGATTCATAACATGCGTTACTATCACAAACAGGGCTATTTACTAATTTATCTCCTAATTGTTTCATTATATTTCTATTTTTTTAAGTTTTGGGAATTCTGGTTTATTTTCACCTAATTTAGGTAAATTTTTTAACTTAGGTAATTTTAATTCTACTGCTTGTTGAATAGGTATTTTTTCTAAAAAATCTCCTAAAACCGATTTCATTTTATTAAGACTCCAATTATTTTTTAAATATTGTGTTTGTTTACGTGAACTTTCCCAATATCTTTTATAATTTTTAAACACATCTTTCATAGCTTTACTTGCTATATCTGTATTAATATTAAACCATTGGGATTCTTTAAGTAAGAATTGGTTAGCTGATGATTCGTGGACATTTTTTAATTCACCTCCTATTAAAATATTATAGTCTGGTTTTATAAAATCAACATGGCCACTCCAGTTAGATACAATTGTAGGTTTACCTGTTATAGCTCCTTCAAGTAAAGGTCTACCAAAACCTTCACCCTTTGTAAATGACACAAATGCTTTTACCTTATTATCATTATTTAATTGGTTCATTTCATCATCAGTCATTTCACCATGTAAGAGGTATATATTTGCAGAGTTTTTACTACCGTATTTATCTTTAATTTTATGAATAAGTTCTATTATTTGTTCTCTATCTAATAAAGAATAATTTACTCTATTAGATTTTAATATTAAAGCTGGTTTTTTCTTTGAAGGTGTATTAAAAGTTTCTAAAAAAGTTTTAATTAAAGTAGCAGTATTTTTTCTATCTTCTCCAAAGTTACCAGGTAACCAATGGCCTGTATATAAAAAACAAAAATCTTCAGGTATATCTTTTAAGAGGGTTGATTTAGGGTTTTGGATTTTAAAATATTTATTTAAATCTAAACCTTCAAATAACACCTCTACAGGTTTTGTACATTGTATTGTTCCTACTTTTTGATTTGTTTTTTCTTCTATTTTATCATATTTGCTAGATAAAGCTACTCGTTTTGAATGTTCTGAACTTACTAAATTTAAATCCATTCGATTCATTCCTTCTAAAAATTCTCCAGGGTATGCAGTAGTTTCTATACCTGCTGAAATTCCTATATTATAATTACCTACAGGTTGAAATTCATTTGGAACTGTTATTTGGATCCATACATCTGGTTTTTGGTTTATAGTAGGTATAAATCTATTTTTTATAGGATTATTTTCTGGATAGAAACCAAAAGGCGTATCTCCCCATCTTTGAGATAAAATTTTAATATCCCATTCTGAATCTTTTAATTCTATTAAAGATTTTAATAAATCTCGAGATCTAGCCCCGTACCCTGAAAATGTATCAAGAGGACATGATACTACACATAATGGTTTTTTCATATTGATTGTATTTCTTTTATAAATTCTGGTCTTAAACTAATTGGGTGATAATTATGATTATCTAATTTAGTACTATCATCTATTTTTGTAATAGTAAAACGTGAAGGGGGTTCCCATTTTTCTAACATATTATCTATATTGTCTATAAATTTTCGACCCATAACCTTAGCTGTAAAGCCTGATTCTTTAGATAAAACCCACTCTCTTCCTGCTAATCCTCTTTCTTGTCTTTCTTTAGGATCTAATTTATAAACTTTCATAAGAGCAATAGCAGCATCTTCAACAGCACATTGAGTAGCAAATATATAAGGAGTTAAAGGAGAACCCTTTACTGAACGTGTTTTTGGAAATATAGGCATAGCCCATTTTCCACATTTTTTGTATTTACCGTCTGCATTTGAAGGATGTTCAGTTGTAAAATTAATCCAGTCTCCATTTTCATCTTCAAAACGCATTTGATCTTGCATACCTCCTTGTACGGGTGCTATAATCATTCTACCTGCTGTTAAAGATTCAGTTAAACCTAATCCCCAACCTTCATTGTCTGTCATAAACATATGTGCATCTGATATATTATAAAGATAATTTAATTCTTTTTCTGGTAATTTTTTGTCAACTATTTTAACTTTATGAATTTCAGGATTACAAAAAGACTTAATTACTGCAGGTAAATCTGTTCCTGCATCATGTACTGTATCTGTTTTTAAGATAAGTAAACATTTTTTTGCTTTTTCTTTAGGTAGTTGATCTAAAAAGGTTCTCCAAGATAATATAATATCAGGACAATTTTTTCTTCTAATATTTCTACTATTCCATAATACTATAAAATCATATTCTTTTTTTTCTAAAAAGTTTTCTTTATAAACTTCAAATTCTAAATCATTAATTATAGGAAAATACTTATTTTCATCTATACCGTGGGGTAAATATTTAATAGCCCATTCAGGTTTAGGATGATCTCTTAAAACATTTTCAACTATATTTTTTGTTTGTTTTGAAATACAAAGTAACATATCATCTGAGCGATAATATTCTCTATTCCACATAGGGTAGGGTAAATCATCCCAAATAGTATAAAAAATTAAAGGACATTTTTGACGTATAGAATCTTCCATCTGATACATCCAAATCCAATAACGAGGATCAGTAAAATGGATTATAGCATCTGGGTTTTCTTGTTTTATTACTCCTCTTAACATATTAGCATTTCCATACCCCTCAGTTGCTAATACTCTAACATCAGAATCTTCTAAACCTGTTAATTTATTAATATCTAGAGATAAATCAAAACCTTTTCCATTATCAGGGTGTTTGTGGGCTCCTCCTAAATTAACCCAATTATAATGATGGGCTGTATTTAATATTATTTCTTTGGCTTGATTTCCTACTCCTGACATTGTTCTAATGTCATCAGAAAGTAATAGGATTTTTTTACGTTTATCTTTTGGGATATAACCTTCTTTCATATAACCTTTATTTTATTAATTTATAAACTACCGCTTATTGTTAAATCGGTATGATTGTGTAATTTTTTTCTAAATTCTTCGTCTGTTAAGTATAAATGTACTGCTCTATTTGCTAATTTTTGTAAATTAAATTTATGTCTAATTGATGAGACTTTAAAATCTTCAAATAAATGATCTACTATTTTTACACTTGTTAGTTTTAAATTTTTATTTGCCATAACATTCTATATTGTATATTTACATATACATATATCAAATTATAAAAAACTAAACCATTTTTTTACCTCCTCCAGGACTACCCCAAGGATTATTATGAGATTTTTTCTCTGGCTTTGGATTTTTTATAATAACTTCTTCTTTAATAACCTCGTTTTTTTTATATACTTTATAATCTTTTGGATCTTTTGGTACTCCCTTAATTTGAGCAAAGGCCATATTAGCAGCTACAACCATAGCAATAGCTAAAGGATCAAATACAAATATAATTAATAACATAAACCAATTTACAATCTGTTCCATGGGTCTTCCTGTTAATTCAGCCATGTACTTTAAGGGTCCTAATTCCCTGGCTGATTCATTTCCTATTTGTTGTTCTAGTATCTTAACGTCTAATACTGCTATTGAATCAGTTACTGCGTTTAAATTTGTTTTTGCTTCAGTTAATTGATTTTGAAGCATTTTTCTTGTTCTAGAAGATGTTGTTGTTACTAATTGGCCACTAGCACTATCAACATATTGAATCATAGTTGGATTTGCTAAAGATGTAGTTAAATCTTTTACTGTTAGTTTTAAATCATCTCTATTTTCAATAAATCGAGTTCGTTTAGCATCTATAATTGCTACTTGTTTATCTAAAAATTCTGATTGTGTGTTTGTTTCTTGAAAAGCACCTGATAAAAAACCATAAATACCTCCTGAAGTAATAACCATCAAAATAAATACAGCAGATACTAAATACGCTCTTAACCATTTATTTATTACATTCCAATATTGATATAATAATGAAGCTACTACTAATTTAGCAAATTCTAAAGCACCTGCCATTATAATAACTTCAGTACTAGCTCCAGCAAATAAATGACTTAATCCAAACACAGAGTAAAATGCTGCTGATGCGGATACTGATAATGCTGAAAATGCTATTATAAAGGGGAATAATTTTTCTCTCATTTAACACATGTTTGACACCATTTAGATGAACATTTATCTGTTTCTGCTAAAATTTTGTCAATATTATCTGTGTCATACGTATGAGATCCATCAACAAATACGGCTTCTATAAATGATTTAATGTTTTTAATCATTTTATTTTGTGTTGTTTTACCACTTGATGGTTCAAATTTTTGAATACGCGATTTCATTATTGCGTATTTAGGGTTTTCTGGGATTTTTCTTTTAACAATAAAATACCTAACATCAATATTATCTATAGGAACATTATATTGTTCTGAGAAGTATCTTTTATACATCACCATTTGTGATGTTTTTATTTTATTTTGTTTATCATATTTACCCCAACCTCTAGTTGATGTTTTAATATCCCAAATTACTACTTGATGTGTTGCTTCATTAAACATTACTAAATCTAATTTACCCATTAATAATACATTAGGATAATCTTCATGTGGAGGTATTAATATAGGCATTTCTATACCTAATAACTTCCAACCATGTTTTTGAAAATGTTCTTGTCTATGACGTAAGAAAAAATCAATAATCTCTAAACCATCATTAGTAAATTCAACTAATTCTTCTTTAGTAGCAAAATTTTCACCTAATTTTTCTACATCAGCTTTATATAATAACATAAAACCTGCTTGAAAATGTTTATGTGCATCAAATTCATCTGCTGCTTGTTGGCCTTTATTATACATTAACTCCATATATTCTTGAAGTGTCTCATGCATTGCAGTACCAAATGATAAATGAATTGAAGGTGGGTTTTTGATTTTATCTATATATTGTTCCTTCCATCTACGAGGACATTCCATCCATGCAGAGAGCTGTGTATAAGATATATTCTTTTGATATGCCCAATTCATTTCAGGCACTATAGTTTTATTAATATTTTCTATTATATTCATTACCATAAGATACGAAAAATACTTTGCTTCTCCAAATTTTATTTGAATTTCTTTTGTTGAACTATTTGGGCTATTATGCCATAAACAGATAAATCTTGGAATGTATCAGTTATTGGTTCACCCACAGCATCTGGTTCACCTAATACAATTAATTGTTTTAAACGTTGAATTTTATCATTCATTCTAAACCATAAACCTGTTAATGATAATTTTACATCATTATCTGTTTCTAAGTTAGTACCTACATTTATATTACCAGTTCCATAATTACGATGTTTTTTACAAAATGTAATATATTGTTCCATCATAATTTTTTTATATTCTGTAGTTAGGTCCGGGTAGTTTTCTTCACACCACTTTACAGCTTTATCATCTTCTTCTGAAAATTTTAATTCTTCACTCATTGTTTATAATTTTTAATTATATTATTAATTGTTTTTTTATCTAATAATGATAAATAGTCTTTTGCTTCTTTTGTACTACATTCAAAATGTATAGCCAAGTATTCTATTTTATCTTTGTTTTCTTTTTCTTTTTTACCTTTAATCCATTTATAAAATCTAAATTTAGAAGGTAATAAATTAAAATATATTTTAAATACTTCTTTTTGAGTAATTTGACCTACAGAGTATTTTTGTACTAAATTAACTATATTAAGATAATTAGGATTGAAACTAAGAGCTTTATTAATAATGAAAACATTAAAATTCTTTTTTTCTTCGTCGTTAAATTCATCCCAATTCTTTTTTTTAGTATGAAGGTTTTTTAAATGATCAAAAGGCGTCATTATTCTTTAGGTTTAAATCCTTTATTTATATGTCCACATTTAGCACAAGCAAATACCTGAATAGGTATCATTGCTTCTTCACCTGTAGGTGATAATAAAGCAGATAGTTTTCTCATATGATATACTTGTGTAAAGGTATCATTTTCACATTTTTCACAAACTTCAGCTATTGTTTGGCTGAAATCTATATTCATTTGAGGTTGTTGTGGGTTATTCATCATCTAAATTATTTAAATATTTTTGTTTGTATATTGCTTTATCTTTTATTAATCTTTTTTTTCTTGATTTTTTTGTGTAAGATTGTCTTTCTCTGAGTTCTTTAATAACTTGTGTGTTTTTAAATTTACGTTTAAATAATTTTAAAGCTTTTTGTAAATTACCTTTAATTACAGGGACTCTTATCATATTTCTAATAATTTTTTTAACATTGCAGCTATACAAATTTCTTTTTCTAACACAAAAGTATATTCATACTGATACTTGGCGATAATTAGTATAGCTTCTCCTTCTTTATCACCAAATAAAGTATTTGATTTATCATAAATATATTTAAATAAGTCATCAAATTCTCTAGAACCAGAATCAGCTATAATTTGACGTATTTCTGATAGTTTAGCTTTTCTAATTAGGGCGTCAACTATCAAACCTCCTAATTGTGTATTTTTAAGTGATGTATCATCAATTTTAATCACACCATCAACAATAGAACCTTGTATTGTATTAATAATTTTTCTAATATCGGGATAATGTGTACTAACTACTTTTTGTATATCGTTAACAGATACTTCAAGCATTGCTTCTTTTGCTGCTATATTTGATACATGTTCTATTACTTCTGTTTTTGAAGGTGGTATTATTTCAAATGTTTGGCATCTGCTCTGTAATGGAGAAATTATACGTTCTAAATAATTACATGTTAAAATAAAACGCGTTGTTTTACTACATGATTCAATTGTATTACGTAATGTAGCTTGTGCTTGTGGTGTAATATAATCTGCTTCATCTAATATAACGATTTTAATATCATTAAAACTCATGCTTGAAGCAAATGGTATAATTTTATCTCTAATTGTATCTATACCTCTTTCATCACTAGCATTAATGTATAATAAATCACAATTTAAATTTTTAGCAATTAATTTAGCTAGAGTAGTTTTTCCTGTACCGGCAACTCCGTGGAATAGTAGGTTTTGAATCGATCCTTGTTTAAGATAGTCTGCTATCTTATTTTTAATCGTTTCATTACCTACATACTCCTCTAAAGTTGTTGGTCTATATTTTTCTACCCAAAGTTCCATTATTTAAGTAATTGTTTAAAAAAATAATATAAAAATATTACTAACCATATGGGCCAAAATAAAATTCCTATAATTCTTTCTACCCATCCAATATTTGGAAAAGTAATTTGGTTTTTTATAAATTCTATACTTAGTATATATTCTATACAAAACATAAATATTACTCCTAAAAATAAATAATTTAATATCATATTACATTCCCATCATGGGCACTTCATTAGTTTCTTTTTCTTCTTCAGGATCATCAACAACTGTACATTCAGTTATTAACATCGTTCCTGCAACTGACACTGCATTTTCTAATGCGGTTCTTGTTACTTTCGTAGGGTCTATAATACCTTCTTTAACCATATCCACATATTTTCCGGTTTTTATATTGTAACCTTTAGTACTGTTTTCACATTTAGATAAAATACCATGATATTTTTCTATACCTGCATTTTTAAGTATTTGGATAAAGGGCTTTTCAACAGCATTAAATAATATTTCTGCTCCTAATTGTTCATCTTTATCACTAGTATTAAGTTTACTAGCTTGTTTTCTAGCTTGTAATAAAGCAGCTCCACCCCCAGGTACAATACCTTCATCAATAGCAGCTCTAGTTGCATGTAATGCATCATCAACTCTGTCTTTTTTTTCTTTCATTTCAGTTTCAGTAAAACCACCTACATTAATAATTGCAACTCCTCCTACCATTTTTGCTAAACGATTTTGTAGTGCTTCAGTAGCATATTTACTTTCTGATCTATCGATTTGATCTTTTATTTCTTCTAAACGATTTTGAATTGTTTCTTCATTTCCATTACCATCTATAATAGTAGTTTTTTCTTTTTCAACTGTAACACCACGTGAAGTACCTAATTGATCAAAAGTAATTTTATCTAAACGCATTCCTTTTTGTTTAGAAATTACTGTACCTCCTGTTAAAGTTGCTATATCCTCTAAAATATGGGTTCTTCGTTCTCCAAAATCAGGAGCTTTAACAGCACAGCACTTTAAAATACCTCTTATTTTATTTACAATCATAGCAGCTAATGCTTCTCCGTCTATGTCTTCAGATATAACAAGTAATGATTTATTTTGTTGTGAAATTCTTTCTAAAATAGGTAATAAATCTTTAACAGCATTAATTTTACCATCATATAATAAAATATAAGGTTCATTTAAATGGGCTTGCATTGTTGAATTATCAGTTACAAAATAAGGTGATTTATAACCTCTATCAAACTGCATACCTTCAACGGTTTCTAAAGTATCTTCATGGGTTTTATTCTCTTCTACGGCAATAACTCCCTCACGGCCTACTTTATCCATAGCAGCAGAGATTAATTTACCTACTTCTAAATCATTATTAGAAGAAATTGTTGCTATTTGCTTAATTTGTTCTTCTGAAGATATATCAGTTGATATATTTTTTAAAGAATCAACTATTAATTTAGCTGCTTTTTCCATACCTCTTTTAATAGATACTGCATTGTGCTTTTGATTAAGAACATTCATTCCTTCTTCAATTAATTCTTTAGCTAATAGAGTAGATGTGGTAGTACCATCACCTGCTATATCTCCAGTTTTAACTGCTGCTTGTTTTACCATTTGTGCTCCTAAATTTTCAATTGGATCTTTTAATTCAATAGTTTTAGCTACTGTTACACCATCCTTAGTTGAGGTAGGTAAATTACCTCCTTTTTGAGCTATTACTACATTTCGTCCATTAGGACCTAAAGTAGCAACAACAGCCTCAGCTAGTTGTGTAGCTCCATTTAATAATTTTACTCGTGACCTACGGCCTGTTTTAATAATTTTACTCATTTTCTTTATCTTTTATAATTCCTAAAATATCATTTTCACTAGCAACAATATATGTTTCATTTTCTATTACAACTACTTGAGCACCAAATTTAGGTACCATTACTTTTTGACCTATTTTTAATCGGTTTTGTATAATAGCTCCGTCGTTAGTAACTCTACCTTCTCCAACAGCCATAACTGTTCCTATTTCTGGTTTTTCTTTTCCTGTATCTGGTACTACAATGTTACCATACATTTGTTCTTCTTCTTCTTGGGGGAGGATTATAACTCTATCTCCCAAAGGTTCAATTGGACATTTCATAATTTAAATTTTTCTGTTAATTGATTTACAATATTTTTATAACTTTCAATAAATCCTGTTAAGGTATAGTCTGTTTCTTTTGAGACTATACATAGATAAGATAATTTTTTTATAGCGTGTTCTAAAGAACCATGATAAGATAATGATTTACCTTTATTAGCATCTACTAAAATTATTTGATCTTCTTCAAGCCATAATTCATAAGGTTTTAAAACAGGATCTTTAATTTTACTAATTATTTTAGTTTGGCCTTTTTGTCTTCCTCTTTGCATATTAGTATTTTTTTAAAGTTTCTTCTAGTTTTTTAGGATTATATCCTTTTAATACTTCTACCATTTTACCTTTATTTCTAAGCATAACAGTAGGATATAAATCTACAGGAAGTCTTTCATCATTTTTTGAGGAATCTTTATTTTTACCAATTTGATTTGGCATTTCAATAAATTCCCATCCTTCTTTTTCACATATAGATGGTAATTCTTTAAGTGCTCGTGCACAGTGCCCACAATTAAATGGAGCTGTAATTAAAATAAGTTGTTTTGACATAATTTATAAATTTTAATTGTTGTTTTCTAATCTGATTAAATAATATTGTGTGTAAAAACCATCACTATAATTAAATTCTAATTTAATGAGGCCTTTTTTATTAATATGAACCACACCTGATTCATAATTTCTATTTGATTTTAATATTTCTTTAAATAAATTTGAATCAAAAGGTATTTGTTCAAATTCTTCATTTACTTTATGCAGTTCATCTACTGAAAATTGAATTGTATTTGTAATATCAGTCCCTACCGTAAATACTAAATCATTTCCTGTCATTCCTTCTTTTGTTTCTATAGTAAAACTAGGAAGATCATTTAAGGCATCTTTTGATTTAACAAATCTTGTAATAAATTCATCTGTTATTTCAAATGATGCGCTTAGTTGATCTGAATCAGTGACTTGAGGCACTTTGGGAATAACGGCAGGGTCTGCAAGGCTAAATTTTATATCATAATTAGTATCAGCTAAATTAAGTTTAGATGCTAATCCATTTTGTGATTTTGTTTCTATTAATATATCCCCATCTAAAATATTAAGACATTTAATAAGTTGTGATGTATTAAAAATACCATAGTTGCCTTGTTTAAGTCCTATAGTATTATTATAGTATATTTGTCCTACTAAGGTTTTAGAATCATTAATGAATTCAATAGCTATTTCGCCCTTTTCATCTACAACCCACTTAACTTTTTCTACGTGGCCCCCTAAGGAATACTTAGATACTATTTCAGATAAAACCTTTTTACTTATCATATAACCTAAAAATTAAAAAACTGTTGTACATACGTATTTAAAGTTAATTTTCCCCAACCGAGATCTTCATAAAAAGACTCTAACTTGTTCTTTAGAATTGTATCAAAGGATTTTGGGATATCCACATATTCTTCGATAAATTTTCGAATAGATTTAGGTAAATCAAAATCTAAAAATCCTATAGTATCTATTTTATAAGGATTATCTCTTAAATAAACCCATTTAATTTTATCACCTTCTACTATTTGAGTATGTTTTTTATCTAAGCCTTTAAATTTAAGTAAATCATTATATCTTACAGCGGCTTTAACAGCTACAGGTGCTTTATTTTCAAATTCACTAAATATTTCATCTGCACTTGGTCCTCTAGCTGTATATTTTTGTATTCGTTTTACTCCTGTTGGTTTTGATATTTTTTCAAAAGGTAAAGTATTTAATGAATTTTTAAAATCAAGTATTTGTTTATCAATTTCTTCTCGTGTTCCCCCAAATAGAATTTTATTTAATATATTTTCAAAAAATTCTTTAAATAAAGGGGGGAAATTTGATTTCATAAAATCAAGACCTTTTACATCAATTTCATTACAAGGTACACCTTCTTTTTTAGTAATATACTGTGCGTATCTACGTTTTCCTGAAAAGAACGCCGAACGTATTGTACATTCAGTTTTCATTTCTAATCTATGTTTGTCTACAGGAACATTAAATGCATCTAATGCTAGGTCGTTATAATATTTATTGATTTTCTTTTCATATTCTAACGACATTGCTTCAAGTTTATCTGCTTTAGAGGCTTCATCCATGTTATCAAAATCTGGATATAATTTACGTAATAATGGCTCAGCATTAACATAACATGAATCTGTATCTTCATATACTACAACACCTGTACAATCTTCATATTTTTGAGTAGGAGTGGTTTTAATTTGGTATGCTTCTTTACCTGTTTGTAATGTTTTTTCAGCTTCTTGATTTATAAATGTACCTGAATCTTGAATGATTCTTTGTCCTGTAAGTGTAATACCTTCACTTAATAATACAGAACCATATCTAAAAGTGGGTAATGCTGTAGCTCCATATAATGAATTGAGTAGAATTTTCATTGTATATTGGCGAAGATGATTTAATTGTCCTGTTTCTTTATCTCCTTCTGTGAATGCTTTTTTCATAGCATTTTTATATTCTACTCTTTCATCAAACCATTTTGCTAACACAACAGATAAAGTTGATGGTTTATCTGTTCTAAACATCACACCATTCGCTGTAATTGCTAATTTATTATCTTTTATAGTTTTAATAATTTCCTTAACAGTCATCGTTTTAGTTTGTCGTTTTAAATTTTCAATTATGAACTCATAATCTTGTTCCATATTTTTAAGATCATTTAAACCTAAACGATTATCTCTATCATTATGGGTTACAATTCTTCCTACTAAAGTTTCTCTACCTATATTAATAGACATCATAATTGAAGGATATAGTGAAGTTAAATCTTCATCAAACATATAATTGTAAATACCTGTTTTAGGACAAAATAAATAACCCCCTGCATAACCATTTTCTTTTACTATGGGATCAGGATCCTTATTAGGTGGAATTGTATTTTCAGATAATAAATAACTTGATATAGCACCATCATGTATTCTAGATGATTGATATACTTCTTCATATAAAGTTTTTCCTTTATGAGCTAAGTTTTTAGTTAAATCTAAATATCTAAACTTTTCATCTAATTTTTTAAGAATTAAAACATCAACAAAGTTATATTCAATAAATTTTTGTTTGTCTTCTTTAAATAGTCTATCTAACGAACCATCATATTCTATTTTCTTTTGTCCTACATATTTTTCACCTAAAAAATCTAACTTCATTGAAGGTTCCATTCTAAAAGAATATTTTTTATGTAAACGCATATAATCAAGTGAAGATACACCTGCTATTCTAATTCGTTGATCTGGATTCCAATCTCTTTCTTCTACTATTCTAATAGGTGATAAACGTTTAGCTGTACGTTCACCTAAACGATTTTTTATTCTATAATAAATGTAAGGTATATCGAAATAATCACTATTATAACCAACTAATATATCAGGTTGTATAGCTTCCATTCTACTAAGAAATACTTCAATTAAATCATTTTCTCTTTTTACAGGGATAATTTCTCTACCGTCTTGAATACCTGCTTTTATTTCACCTGTTTTATCTAAAATAATAATAGCCCATTCATCTACTTGTTTATCCCACCAAGCAATTGAAGTAATAGGTTTAGGTGCTTTTTTAATGTAATCTTCTGTTAATGCACCTCCTATTTCTATCTCAATATCAAAAAATACTTCTCTATGTGTTGTAGAAGGTTCATCGTTATTACCATATTTATCTATAAGAAATTTTGTATGTATGTTTCCTCTTGTATGGTCGGCATAATGTAAACCATTAGTAAATTTATTCCAATCATATACTTTTTTAAGAGGTTCATTTTTTACTCCTCTATGAGTTGCTTGTTGATCTGAACATTCTTGATAACCATAATTTTGAAATTGTTCTACAGAATACCCTCCATCAGTCCATAAATGGATGTTATAATGGTTATATTCTTCTCCTCTTGTAACATAACAATTTTTATACATTAATCTCCGAATGGTGCGTTATCAAAATCTTCTGCTGTTGTTTCTTGTTTTTCTTCAAAAAATTGTTTAAGATCAGGTTTAAAGTAATTAATTGATTTCATCACTTTTCTATCTCGTGAACGATATACTACATATTTATCACCTACAGTTTCATAATGACATTCTTCTTTTTGTTCATTACTTCGAACAGTAACAGTATCTATAGCTTCTTGTTCTGTTTCACATGATTTAGACATATTTGATGCTTGTACTTCTTGATATGCTTTCCAAATTTGTCCTTTTAAACCATGTAACATTGTTCCATTGCCTAAAGAAACATAAGTAATATCACATAAAGCATCTAATATGCCTACTATATCTCCTTTTTCACATGCTTCTTTATACTCTTCTAATTCTTCCAAAATAAAATTATAAACAAACATCCATTGTTCTTTTTCTCCTACTGTAGGTTCATAATTATTAGGTTTACCCATTACATCATTAAAGTCTTCTACTTCATTTACAAAGGGCACATTCCATGCTTTTTTTATTTTTGGATTATCCATTATTCTAAAATTTTAATAATTTTTGATTCTTTTACTGATTTAACATGATATTCCATGTTATATCCTTCAAATTCTTTTACTACTTTAGCTTCTGCTTCAGTAACAGTTTCTGCTTCTACACAGTAAACTTCATTGTTTGAGGTAATTCTACCTCGTTCATTTTGGTCTTGAACCTTTACGGTTGCAATAAAATACGCCATAATTTAATAATTTAAAAAATTTTTAATTTGATATAAAATGTACCCTATTATAGGGGTACTTGCTATTATTGTTAACAAACTTACATGTGGTTCCCCACAAGCACCTGTTAAATGTTTTATAAATTCTATCATACTTGATGTCCTCCATTATTGACTTTTAAAGAATCAAAAAATTCTTTACGAGCCAGATTATTATTTTCTCTAAATACACCTGATGCTTTAGTTGTAACCATACTAGCACCATCATGTTTTACTCCTCTACAGCTAACACAATTATGAGTAGCAACTATAGTAACAATAACACCTTTATTACCTTCAGTAACTTTAGATACAGCATTATGAATAGCTGATGTTAATTGTTCTTGTATAGCTCCCCTACGACCAAATAATTCTACAATTCTATTTAATTTAGATAAGCCAATTACTTGACCTCCTTCTCCTGCTACATAACCCACGTGTACTACACCTTTAATTGTTTGGTGGTGGTGTGAACACATTGATACCAAAGGTATATTTCTTTCAATTACAATACCGTCATAACCATCTGAAGGAAACGATGTTATAGGAGACATAGCTGTGTATCTACCCGCCCATAAATCATTTACATATGCTTTAGCTACACGTCTTGGGGTTTCCATTGAATTAGGGTCATTTCTCCAATCACATTTTAAAGCATCTAAAAACTTACCATAAGCTTTTTCAGCTTTATCGATCATTTTATTTTTTTGTTTATCCGTGAGAGGAAATCCTTCGGCTATACCATTAGCAAAACCTACCTTTACAACCTCTAATTCTTCGTGTATTTTTCTTCTTTTATTTGCCATTAAATTATATTAATTGAATTTAAATTTCTATTATAACCTTTATCATCCATACCATAACCAACATACCATGGATTAACATTTTCTGGTTGTTTGTATATATAATAATTATTTGGAAAATCCACATTTTCTTTATGTACTACTGTTACTGTAAATATATTTTTAGCTCCATGACGTTCAGCTCCTAAATGGGTTTGGAGATGTTTCATTGTATTACCTGAATCTAATATATCATCTACTATAAAAACACTATGATCTCGTATATCGGAATCTATATCCTTAGTTATTTCTAATTCTTGTTGTTGCATATCATTATATGATTTACACTGTATAAAATCGATTTTAATTGGGTATTTTATAAGTTTTACTAAATCACTAAAAAACATAAAACCACCATTTAAAACGCAGATAAATGTAATACCACCTCCTAATTTTTCACATTTACTATTTAGTTTATTAGCTAATATAGTTAATTCTTGTTTTAATTTTGTATCACTGAGTAATTTTTTCATTTTTTCTGTATTTAATCCAGTTTATGTTGTCTTTATCTAAACATTTAGCACAAACAAATCCTCTACCTACTGTACTTACTAGTTGGTCATAAAGTGATAGTTTATCCATTAATTTGGGGTTATCTTTTTCTAACCCAACCCACCATTCATTACCATATTTATTAATGGCTTTTTGAATTTTTTCTTCCATTTTGGGTTGAATGGGACTCATTGCAACAAAAGTATTAGGCATATTAGTTTTACCTCTACACCAGCTACATTTATTTGTCTCTTTGTTCATTTAAAAATTTTCTTAACTTATCTACTAATTCTAAAACTTCATCAGGTTCCATAGTTACAGCACAGCATATATTTATATTCTCTTCAATTGTATCTAATATTTCAATTGCTTTATCAAACTCCTCTTTCTGTGTCATATGCTATTATGTGGTCTCTACCTGTCATATTATAACCATGTTCTGCTACCATTTCAAATACTTTTGGATACATTTCAACTAATGTTTCTCTAGTATCACCAGCAGGCATAACATATGTTTTATGTTTAGGGATACCCATTTCAACTCTAAATTCTTCTATTTCTTTTAAATTTTCTTCTGTTCCATCCCATACAGGTTTATAATGATAATCTTTATGGAAATCTATCATTTTCCGAATAGCATCTCTGTTAAGTCTTTTCCTATTGTGAATGGCGATGAACTTTTCATCAACAACTTTTCCACCAGGAGTAACAGCACCCATAACAGGCACGGAATTGCTAAACTTAGGAGAAATAGAAAGAAGACCAAGGGGATAATCAGTTTCAATATAATGAGATCCTTCAGTTTCAATAGTAATAAGTATACCTTTTTCATTTGCAAAATGTGTTAATTCGTTAACTAAAGCAGGATGCATTGTTGGTGATCCACCGGTTAACATCATCTCCTTTACTTGAGGATTATCCTCATATATTTTAATAATATCATTAAAACAGAATTTGCCCTTTTCGGGATGGATTGATGTATACCAACTGTCACACCAGCCTCCTTCTCCAAAGTAACAACGATGGGTACAACCTGTTGTTCTAACAGCAATAGTTGGTCTACCAAATCTACTACCTTCAGATTGTACACATCTATATACCTCTAATATAGGTAATATTTTGTTATAATTACTTATTCTTTTCTGCATTTTCTTCTGCTTTTTCTTCTGCTGCTATTTCATTCATTATTTTAGTAATAGGTTGAATTTGTCTAGCTAAATTTTGCATACTTTTAGAAAGATTATTATTTAAATTTTTAATTGATTCTGTTAATTTTGATATAGGATCAGGAACAATATATTCAGGATGTGCAAAGAACTTTATAGCTTTAACACATTGTTCTGCTGTTTGGAATTCTCTCCCCATAACTAAATAATTATTATTAACATGTACTATAGGAACTTGACCTATTTGAACTGTTGATAGTACTTCAGAATGCATGCCTATTTCTACTTCTTTAAATTTAATATTTTTATCTTTAAATTCTTGTATTAATCTTTTGCACATAGCATTTTCAGGTTTAACATATAATGTAACCTTTGTTAATTTGGCATTTTCTTTTTTTTCTTTTTTTAGCTCGATTTCTTTGTTTTTATTTAAGTCGGCAATAACTTGTTGTTTTAAATCTTCCATTTTTTTTTATTTATTATGATTTATTAGTAATTCTTCTACATGTTTTTTAGCGGTTTCCCAACCATCTATATATTCTACAGGATCTTTTCTTCCTAATTTTAAAAATGCTTCTATTCTTTCTACAGAAGATGCTGATTTATAATCAGATCTACCTAATTTATCTGGTTTGTATGATGTATTTGTTCTTTTATAAACTTCATCGAAATCTATATCTAATCGAAGACAACATCTCCAACCGTCTTTTAAGATATCCTCTTTATCTCCTTCTAAATAAGGTGTATAATATGTTACTTTATCTGCATCCCAATTGCCTTCTAAAAATGCCTTATAATCGGCATCTCTAAATTCTTGTCTACAATCAGGATAAATTGCATGGTCTCCTGCGTGAATACCCATGGCAATTTTTACTTCACAATCCATTTCGTTTGCAATTGATAGTGCTATTGATTGAATAATAGATGAAAACATCTTATTTCTATTAGGAACAACTGTATCTTTCATATTCTCTTCTTCATAATGACCCTCAGGTACATCTTCTCCTCCTTGTACTAAATTAGAATTAATCATATCTTTTAACCCTATCATTGTAATACATTGGCTTCTAATTCTACCTTTATAACCATTATCATTTAAGTATTGTACTAATTCAGCTGCTCTTTTTAATTCAACACTATGTTTTTGACCATAATCAAAACTAATAGCCGTTACTTGATAACCTTCAGTTAATAAACGTAACAATACTGTTGAACTATCCATACCACCTGATAGTGATATTACTGCTTGTTTTTGACCAGACAATCTTGGAAGTTCATTTACAGGATGATCATTTGCTTCTGCGTCTATATATAATTTTGTCATTTTTTTCTAGATTTTTTTTTATTTTTCTGTGTTTTTGTAATAACATTTTTTCCATTATCCAAATAACCATCAACAATTACTTCATGCCAGTGGACTCTATTATTTTTAATAGCAGCTTTAATCCCTTCTTGATCATGACTTAAATTAGCATCTCCACTTTTTACTTCTATAAAATGTATTGCTGATTTCTTTTTATTTCTTCTATCTGTAAAGCATAGATAATCTATAGGTTTAGCTAAAAATATAGAATCTCTTGGATCACAAGGAAATCCTTTCATCCAGGGTACAAATTTTTCTATTGTTTTCCCCCAACCTACAGCTCTACTTCTTGCATGAGCATCGTTTCTAATTTTCTTTTCTTCTTTGAATTTCCAAATACCAAGCATAATTTCTGCTCGTTTTTTAGAAATATAATTTACTAGTAATAATAGTATAATGTTTATAGTAACTGATGCTACTAAAAATAATGTTAATGTCATTGTAAAAATTGTTTAAATTTAATTAAGTTGTAATTTATGTTATATAAAACATCAGAGGTTAATTCGATTTCTTCTAATTGGTCAATTTTAGTAGTATCTTTTATTAATAATCCATAATGCTTATATTTAATTCCCTTTAACCCGTGAATTATGGGGTTTGATGTATCTATTGATTTTATAAATGGAAAATCTTTATAATAACTAAATTCTTGAGGTAAAGCACATCCTAAAAGGTGAACTCTATCACTTTTACTTATTATACCTCCTTTATACATGTTTGATATAGTTAATATTCTACCCATCATTTTACCTACTAAAGGATTTGGGTGAGGAAACATTTCTTCAGCATACCAACTAGCTCCATAACTAAAAGCTATTTTATTATAACCATGGTGTGTACTTAAGATAGAATAACATTCTACAGCATCAGCATAATTGTCTGCTTGCACTACTGCTACTTTAGTTACTCCTTCTGGTAATTCTATTTTAGACCATCTTTTAGCATTAACTAATGTAGATGTCATATTTTGCCAAACATCAGGTACAATAAATTCATCTGGTTCTAAAACATAAATCCAATGTCTTAGTCTATCTTCAGCATAAGCTTTTCCTAATTCATGTAATGAATTATCCATTACAATATATCTTCCATCTTTTTTAGCTTGGATAAAATGATTTTTATAATCTTCACTCCAATCTAATAAATGAGGTAGACAATATTCATAGTCATTTATTTCTTTGCTCATATGGAGCATATTATTTGGAAGTTCGTGTGAGACTTTAATCATTCTTTTTATTTTTTCCTCGTTTTTTCTTTTTCTTTTCTCTTTGTACTTCAATTTGAGGGTTGTCTATTTTATATTGAATTTTAGCTCTTTGTTTTTTAGCACCTATTCCTTTACCTAAACGTTCGTCTAAACTAGCTAATTGTTGTTCAGGGGTTAATTTAGCCCATGCTTCATTCCTTACTATTGCTTCTGTTTCTTTTATTTGTTTAGTGTTCATATATAGCTGTATTTTTATTATGTTCCATAAATTCTACTCTTTTAACATGTACTCTTTCATTTGTTTCAGTACGTACAAATGTATTTAGTTTTTTAAAAATAAATTCTGCAAATTTTTCTGCTCCTGTAGCGGGAACTATTCTTAATTGAATGATTCCTTTTTTATCCATTTCATAAAATGTAGGTAATTCTGGATCATCTTCTGCAATTATTACAGTATGATCAAACATATGGTTCATCCATTCCTTAGGGGACATACCATCTATTTGGGTTTTGGCTCTTTTCATACCTCCAAAATCCCAAACCCAATTTCTATAATCTAACATGCCATCAAAGGTAACTCGAAATGATACTCCATAACCGTGTAAGAACTTACAATGTGTAGTTTCAGCTTTCCATTGTCTAAAACAACAACTAAAACCATCAAATAATTTTGTACTTTTAAACATAACCTATTAATAATAATTTATTTTTCGGTATCCAAATTTTTTGGATATTTTTTACTTAGTTGTTCTAATAATTCTTGAGAGTTTTTAGTTAATTCTTCTAAATTTTCTTTTTCTAAATCCATTTTATTTACTTTTTCAAATAATTTAAGTATAACATCCATGTCATTCATTACTTCTTCTGGAGTAATATTCATATCTTTTATTTTCTGTTTTAATTTATCTGATATCTTCATAATTAATTGTTTTTATTTCATTACAGAACCATAGTAATCCTTTAGCTCTTAAAATTGTATCAACATGGTAAAATTCTTTTAATAATGATACTCCATTTTCAAATTTATCCATATTTATTTGAGTTTCAGGAATCTTTCTTTTTACCTGAAACATTCTTCCGTTTACTTCTATTATATTATTTGTATCCATAGGGACAATGTCTACATTTATTTTGACAACAATATCCTCTATTTAGATGATGTTTTTCTGTCATTATTTTATAACCGTTTTCATAATAAAAATCTTGTTGTTTTTGTATTTGTTCTTTATAATATAATTCTTCAATCCATCCCATTATACTATTTCACATTTCCCCCCTGCACAAGCTGCTTGGTCTTGTAGGTTTGTTTCATCTGAAGTTTCTATTACTTTTGTTAAATCAATATCATTTAAATGGCTTTCCATTTGTAAAAACTTTTCTTCTGTTATATCTTCAAAAGGTGCTTGAGTGTAAGAACCATTATCATAAGGCAATACTGCTAGGCCATTAAATGTATCTTTGTTTTTCCACATCCATTCTCCTACTTGTTCCCATTCATCTGATTTTACAGAAATTGTAGCTGAAACATTATTAGTATTAGCTCCTTTTCTATGACCTTGTTTTACCCATTCTAAATTAAATTTTTTAGTTCTTTCTAAAAGTTCTTTTGCACTTTCTGTTCTATATATAGCTCCTTTAGGTGATTTTTGAGGAACTGAAACTACTGCTTGAATTTCTGGCTTAAAAAAATCATCTTCTACTAATTCAGGGTGGTTTTTAGCTAAATATTGATAAAGGGCTTCATTTTTTCCTAACCTCATACGTCTTATATAAAAATCATTATGCCAAGCATGAATTCCTGATGAAGTTCCTAATACTAATGAACTGGTTCCTGATGGTTTTACTGTTGTTACACGAGCAGCTTTATTAACTCCTATAATTTTTGCAATTTCTTCGTTAGTTTTTTTAGCTTCTTTAGCAGCTTCTTTTAAATCAAATTCTAAAACTTTACCACTTGCAATTCCTGTCATTCCTACTCCTACAAGTGCATCTTTTTCTGTTGTTTTTTGCCAAACACTACGAAGATAATGAAAATCTGTGTAGCTTGCTTGTAAAGTACCTAAAAAAGCACCAGCTCTTACTCTTTGATTTAAATCTTCTTGTGATTCTATATTAGAAACATTAATTTCTGTTAAGTTACAAAATTGAAAAGGACGTAAAGCTATTTCACAACATGGGTTTGTCCCCCAATCTTTATCATTTGAAAAATATACTCCTGGTTCTCCAGAATTGCTTGCTACTATTTTACCCCATAATTCATTAAAATCATCTTTTGTAACTTTTGACCTAATAACTACAGCACTATTATTTGCTCTTCCTCTTTGTGCGTTTAATTCCCACCAAGAACCATGTTTACAAGTTAACATTTCATTATCATGTAAGTCAAATAAAGATATTAGTGCTGCTCGGCGAATACCACCAGATAAAACTGCATCCGCAATATGACATATAATATCATGTGCTTCAATAGGTTTTAATGGAGTACCATCTTCTTTTCTGTCAAGTACTTTTTGTATTTGAAATAAACATTCTTTTAAAGGTTCAGGACCAGGTGCCTTTCCTCCTACAGTAATTAATTCTGCCCCCTTTGGTCTAATGTCTCTAAAATCAAAAACGGGTCTTGTAGTTGATATTCCAAAATAAGCTTTCATTAAAACTTTTACAGCATCTGCCCATCCCTCAATTGAATCTCCTACTAAAAATCTTCTTGTTTTTTTAGGGATTCTAACTTCTGGTAGTTTTTCTATATGATGATTTTGAACACTATAACCTACTCCACAACCTGATAATAATAAAAACATTACTTCACTAAAGGCTCTCCAATCATCTATAGGTAAAAATGAACAATTAAATATTCTAGAATTATTTATGTCTATTGGTTTACCCGCGAATTGTAAGCTACGCATTGAAGGTAATACTTTTTTGTCATATACCATTTTGTATACTTCTTCGATTTCGTCTTTTAATTTAGGAAACTTTGTTAAATGCATATTTTTATTCCTAGTAACTAATTCTTCCCATGTTTCTCTACGTTGTTTACTAGGTAAATATTTGGCATATTTGTTATAAACAACAATATCTGATAAAATTTCCTGTGATATGTTCATTATTTTTATATGTTTTTTGAAGTTAAAAAAAGGGGTTAAAACCCTGTGTGGGGATACATACAATATATACAACCAAAAACCACTAAATTCCAAAGAAATTTTCGGAAGAATTTCGCAATCTTCTTCGCTCGGCAGGCGAAAGTTCTCCTTGTGGAGTTAGTGTATTTCTTTGTGTGTTCCTTTCATTAATTTCTATTTTTCCTATTGAAGTATCAATGGTAGAATTAAAAGTCATACCATCTGCTCCATATCTATTTTTCATTATGTGCCATCTTCCTGTTCCATTTTCTTTATCTTCATGATTTCTAGATAAAGACATTGCAAAGTCAGTAATCATCATTTTAGAATAACTTTCAGCCATTCTATCTCCTTGTATAATTTCTTCTCTTGCTCCTGATCTGTTTACTTGAGATGCTGTCCATATAGGTAATTTCATTTCAGTAGCCAAACCTCTTAAACCAGTGTATATGTCATCTAGTTTGTCTCTTTTTTCTTTACTTGATTTTGAATTTAATAAATCAGCATAATCAATAATTATTAAATCAGGTTCAATATTTTGTTGAATACATTTTTCTAAATGTGCATGTATAGTATTTACTGTTGCTTGTCCTGCGGGGTATTCTCTTATATATAAACCCCCTCTTAATGCATTTAATTTTTCTTTTACTTGTTCCTTATTATGTACTATTTCACTTACAGAAACTTCTGTAAAACAAGCATCATATCTTCTACCAACATATTTTTCACTTAATTCTAAAGTATAATGTACAACAGTATAACCTAATTTAACTGCTTGTGCTCCTAAAGCAACTAAAGCCCATGATTTACCCCCACCAGGACCCCCAGCTATCATTCCTAAATCTCCTTGTCCTAAACCACCACAAAGTAATCTATTAATTAAAGGCCAAGGGGTTTCTATTGTACTTCTAGCTTCTTCTCTAAATCGATCTTCTAATTCAGTTATATATTCATGACCAATATCTCTTTCTACACCTGCTTTTAATGCTTTATCTATTAGATTTCTAATATCATCATAATCTCCCATTTCTAAAAGATCAACTGACTTCATTAAAGCATTTTTTAATGTTTGGTTTTTGCAAAAATCTAAAAATGTATTTTTTACAAAATTTAAATCTTCAGATTTAGATGATTTATAAGCTTGTTTAAGTAAGTCTTTTACAGCTATACCTTGTACTTCATTTGTTAATTTATCTACTTCAACTTTAAAAACTTCCATTGTAGGAATTGTTTTATATTTATTGTAATAACCTAAAGTCTTTCTAATAATCCACTTACTAGCATCATTATCAAAATACTCAGGAGAAACTATATCTGCTGATTGTTGTAAAAAGTCTCTATCATTAATTAAAACTGATAATACTTTTACTTGAAATGAATGTCCAAATTGGGTTAATTTACTCATGTGTTGCTTTTGCGTAACTATTTAATCTTGTAAAGTGTTGTTTTAACCAAATATCAGGTATATCAATAGCGTTACCCATTTGATCATCTATATACATTGTATTAAAACTATTTGAGGAAAGCAAATTTATTGGTGCTTCTATTAATCTTGTTATTTGCAATTTTAATTCCCCTGATATAGGTGGATTTTTTAAATCCATTAATTTTTCATTTAATGTTAGTTGGTCTATCGACTCAACAATTCTTTTATGCATAGGTTCTGTTCCTTTTGAGGCATAATCTAAAATAGAATCAAGATCGAGAGGGTTTGAAGAAATATCAGGTAAAATTTTAGGTAATTTTTTAGGACCTAATCCTTTTACTCCTTCAAGATTATCAGATTTATCTCCCATAAGGATCTTATACATTAAAAAATTGTGAGCCGGTACACCATAATCTTCTAAAACTTTCTCAGGTGTATAGAATATTTTTTTAATAGGACTCCATACAGTTACTCTTTCATTAACTAATTGTAAAAAGTCTTGATCTGCAGACATTATTATTACTTCATCTTTTAATAAATTATTAGTAATATAAGCTATAGTATCATCTGCTTCTATTCTATCTATTGATAAAACATTTATAGGTAATGTATCTAAATATTCTAACAAACGAGAAAATTGTATTTTCATTGCTTGTTTTTCTTCTTCTACATTTTTAAAGGCATCCCAACGAGTTATTCTTTTACCTGGTTTTCTATTACCTTTATAGTTAGGATGAAGTTTTCTACGTCTTTGAGAACCTCCTGCACCATCATAAGTTACTATTAACCTAGTTGGATTAGTTTCTCTTATAGCATAAGCTAAAGACTTTAGAAAACCCATCATCCCTCCTATAGGTACACCTCTATCATTAAGCATACCATTTACTGCAAATGTTCTTAAATAAAGGTTTAAACCATCAATTATTAATACCCTAGAATTAGGGTTTGACGTATCATCTTTCTGAACGTTGTTTAATAAATCTAATATTGTCTCCCCCATTATAAACCATTTTCATCAATTTCAATATCAGGATCCATTTCTTTAGCATCTTCATGTTGATATTTCATAACATATTTTTCACAAGTATCTCTATACATAGATTTTTGGATATTTGGGTTTTCTTCACATAATGTTTGTAAATCTTTACCTGAAAATGTGATTTCTTCTCCTGTTACTTTATCAACATATTTACAAACTGGGCCTGATTGTTTAACTACTTTATAATTTTTCATTAATTTTAACCAACCACCATAATTGTCTATACCTTGTCTATAAAAAACATTGTATCGAATTTTTCTATTAGGTGGACCCATTCTGTTTTTAACTACAGCTACTTCTACTTCAGACCCTACAATTTCTTCCACTCCGTTTATTTTTTCTTTAAGTTTTCCAACTTGTTTTAAACGTAACCTAACGGAAGCGTGAAATTGTAACGCTTTACCCCCTGAAGTAGTATATTGATCAGCAAAGGGCATTGCACCCATTTTTTGTCTAAGTTGGTTAGTAAACACTAAAAGTATTTTTTCTTTACCTATTAAATTGGTAATCTTACGCATTGCCTTAGATAAGATAATTGCTTTTTGTGTTGCATAACCGTCTTTTTCAAAATCAGCTGCTGATTCAATTTTAGTAGTAGCCGCTGCTACAGAATCAACTACAATAGTAATTAATTTGTCTTGATTTTTTTCTCTAACTTTAAGAATAACATCCTCGATGGCGTCGAATATATCTTCTACTGTTTCGAGAGGTAAATAAACCATTTTTTCTAAATCAACTCCTATTGCTTCTAAAAACTGTGCGTTTAAAGATGATTCTGTATCAATGTAAACAGCAATACCATCTTTTTTTTGGGTATTTGCTATAATATGAGATGCTAACAGGGATTTCCCACTTTGCTCTAGACCAGTGATTTCTACTATTTTAGATACGGGGAATCCTCCATTAGGACGATTTGAGATGGCAAGATCTAAAACTGTAGAACCTGTAGAAACCCAATCAGGGACATCTGTTGGTGAATCTTCACTACCGTCTAAGAAATAAGCTACTCGGTGGTGGGTCTTACTAAACTTTTTATTTAAAGAGGCAGCAAGTATCCCTGTTAATTCATCTCTATTTGTGTCTTCTTTTTTCTTTACCATTAATCAAATAATTCATCAAGTTTACTATCTATAGTTTTTTTAGCTTTAGAAGGTGCTTCTACTTTTTCAGTTTCTTTACCTCCGTCATTTTCAGCTGGTTTTAACCATCCTTGTAATTCATCTTTCATTTCATCAAATGTATATTTCTTAAATAAAGAAACCAAATCTTTTTGATTTTCTAAAAGAGATTCTACTGTTTTTTTATTATCTGCTAAAGCTGTTTGATTAGGTTTAACTCTTACTGTTGTAGTGTTAAACATTTTACCAGTTTCTTTAGCGGGGATTACTTCTACATTAATATCACGACCTTTTGAAATATCCGTAATATCACCATAATCTTCATCCGACATAACTCCTAGTAATTCTTGATAAACCATTTTACCAAATTCCCAAAATCTAACTCCTTTATCTTCTTCTCCACGTACTACTACAGGAGCGAAAATCCTAAGTTTAGGGAATAATTTTTTAGCTAAATCGACATTATCTTTTTCACCTGTTTTTCTTAATTGAGTAGCAAATTCCATAATCGGGTCTGATTCTTCGAAATTTGTTAATGCAATCATACGAGGTTTTCCAATGCCAAAATAGAAATATAACTCACTAAAAGGAAAATCCTTATTGTGTTTGTAAGGTACTAATCTTATTTGTGATTTTTCCCCTACTGGTGCTCTCCAAAAGTTAGCTTTAAAATCGCTACTTTTGCCCTTGCCTGGGTTGTTTAGTCTGTCTAAACGACTTTTAATTTTACTTAAATCCATACTGATCTCATTTAAATATTATATATTAATTTTATACTTTATACGATTGTATAAAGATTTTTTCAATAAACCAAGTTTTTTTTTAGGAAAGATTAATTATTTCTTTAATCTTAGTATCTATTTTTTTATAACCATCTGCTTGTACCAATAAGATACAATTTCTATAATCATCCCAATTTATAGAATATGATTTATCTAAAACCCCATTATTTAAACTCTTTATAAGCTTATTTAAAGCATTTATAGTATAAAGAGTATTTGTTTGTTTTTTACGATGAACTAAAATTGTGTTACCAATTGCAAATTCACCATTTGAATTGCCCAAATCAACATTATACGTAAGCATAACTTTTTCCCCGTCTAAACTTTCTAAAACAAAAATCTTATCAAAGAGAACTTTGTAAGAAGATTGTATCTTTTCAGAAGTTTCTTTTACCTCGTTAGGTTCAACGAACGTACAATATAAACGATTGTTCATAAATCATTGGGTTATTCCGCATATAAATATAGATTTATTGCAGAGCCCCATAATGAATCCCTTTCTTTATGCTTATAGGGTAATCACTACTAACTATATATTCTAATGTCTTAAAAAGACTATCATATTCTGCATCACAAAAATCAAAAACAAACGCATCGTAATTATATAAGACTACTTTAGTTTTATAATCTTTTAATGCAGTATGTATAACACTTAATGTATGCATATTTTGGTCTGTTTCTTTAGCTTGAATTAAGTAATTAAATAACTTGGCTTTAGTCATTTCTTTGTGATTTTCTTTTTTAATTCTTTTAGAACAATAATTTACTGTATAACCACGTTCTTGGAATTCATTCCATTTTTCATCTGTATATTTTTTTATGCCTTTAAAGAAAGGATGATGTAAATATTTTCTATTAACACCCCCATATATTTGTTTAAAAGTTAAAATTTTACTTTCTTTATATTGACTTGGTGTTGGATTGTCAGTATTAAAATATAATTTAGCTAATTCATGATATGGGTAATCTTCAAAGTTATATCCTATCATATTTGCTATTAAATGAGGATGAAAACTATCATAATCCATTTCTACAAAATAATCATTTTTAGGTACAAAACAATCACGTTCTCCAGTACCGTGTTTTAACCCTACAAAATTTATTCCATTAAAATTATTTACAGGTCGTCCTGTTGTTGTGTACGGATTATACCATCCGTATATATTATTATTTTGTACAGAATGTCTTTTATAATTTGGATTATGGTAATCGTCAAATTTATCGTTGATTTGTAAAGAATTTTTTTCTAACAAATATAAACTAGGAATAATTTTTTCATCAAACATATTTCCTACATGAACAGAAAACCACGGCATAAGCGCACGTTTTCTTTCTTGGCAACGCTCATAGTGTTTACCAATAGGTATCATTTTATTTACCTTTATCTGTGGGAATTTACGGTAAAAATACGTGTGAGCTTGTGTGTCAAATTCATTTGGGAATGGCTCATTTTTTGTGTAGTAGTATTTGTATTGTATATCCGTATAAGATTTTAAAGGGTTCGCATGTAAAGCGGCTTTTTTATCTAGAATATAAATTTTTTCTAATGTTTTTATATAGTCAAATATCTCATCTTTTGGTAAATTTATACATTCTGGATGTTTAATAGGTAAAATATAACCTTTATCTTCATCTAAATTAGAAATGTATATAGCAATAATTTTTGCAAGAGCAGGGTGGGTGTTATCATTGCCATAAATATAATCTATATAACATGATTTTGCTATTTTATTTTGCAGTATTTTAAATTGTGTGTCGGTTTCTATAAGGTAAAACATACCTTAATGTATGAAAAATTTTACTAATAGCCACTAGATTGGTTAGTATTTGTTGTTGTTTGAGTAGTACTTGTTGTTGTTTGAGTAGTACTTGTTGTTGTTTGTGTAGTGTCTGTTGTTTGTGTAACATTAGTACCATTAGATCCAGTAACCCCACTATAAGGGTCATCACCTGCAGCTCCCCATGCATCATTAAACCCATTAGGGTCTGTAAGAATATCATTAGGGTCTGTTGTTCCTGTTGAAGCATTACCATCTGGATTAAAGTCTGAATCAAAACAAGAAAAAGCTGCTGTTGCATAATCATCTATAGATCCTTCAGGACATCCTCTAGTAGTTGGGTGTAAAGATCTAAAAGTTTCAATATGTACTACTGTAGCTGATAAGGTAAAAGGATACATACATTTATAACATGTAATTGGATCATATCCTTGTATAAAATCTTCATAACTTGTATCTGGAGGTTCTGGTAGTTGGTCTATATAATATAATTTATCGTGTGGAAATTCAGAATGTGTAGATCCTACCATAGGCCCTGATGAAGGATGAATGTGGTATGGACCATAATATCTTTCTCCAGTATTAGTATATAATTCTATTCCATCTTTTGTGTCTAAATTTTCTTGAATTTCTCCAAGAGATTGTAAGTATTCATCAAACCTAGGAAATAAATACATAAGATTTGGATGTTTTCTTTGTAATTTTGCTACTTTTAATGAATTTACTTTATGTATATCATTTCCTTTAATTTTCCAATTAATTTTTCCTTTAATATATAAATTATGATCATATTTACCCTCTTTAGATACAAGAGAATCATATACTTTTTTAGAAATTTCTATGTAATGTGTTCCATTAATTCTTCTAACAAAATACCTTGCAAAAAAGCCTCTTTTATAATCTTTTTCTGTGGGGAGAGGTTTTGATGTAGGAATTTTTCGTAATGGTGATAAAAATGTTTTTATTTTAGGTTTAAACATACTAAAATTTAGAGCTTGACGTGACCCTCCAAAAGAACTTCCTTCTTTATCTAATAGTTCATTTTTAATAAGTTCAGCACCTAAATTACTTTTATCAGTTCCACTAAAATACCTCCCATCAGAAGCTTCTATATACTCTCCAGCATAAGGTTGACGGTTAATCATATCTATTAACTCATTTCCTGGAGTATATTTAACTACTAATTTATGTTTAGGATAAAAGGGCATAATTATAATCTCATTAGTTTAATCTAGTTATAATACAACAATCTGTACATCCTACAGTAGCTTGTGGGTTATATTCTATATAATTAGAATCTGTACAACCAATTATGTTAAATTCACCTGAAGGTATTGGCCATGAATCAGTTAAAGGATTATTTTCTACCCACCAAGTATGAGGATCATTTTCCTCATCTTCAGCTCCCGTACCAACCATCTCTGTAGCATAAAAACCATAATCTTCTCCTCCATTTTCAGTATAATACTGTGTTTGGTAAGGTGACATAAAAGGAGCAGGATCAGCAGTATTAGTTGGAGGATAATCAGTAGTCCACCAATAAGGATGAAAAGTAGAAAAATTAGAATATCCTGTATATACTTCATAATGTAAATGGGGCTCCTCTGAATTTCCTGCACCTTGTGTATTTGCTGTTCCTCCTGAATATCCTATTACTCGACCTTGTCTAACCCAATCTCCTTCTTTTAAGGGGGAATATTGTATTTCAAATTCAGCAGTACTTAAACCACCAAAAATCCAATCATCTGGATCAATCATAGTTGTTAGATCATTATGATCTACAGCTATATTTACGTTTGTAGCTTCGTTACCTGCACCCATTAAAGTTACGTGGCAGAATCTAACAGTAATATCATTATCTAAATCCATCATTATTGTACCACCACAACCTTCACCAACTTTATTATTATCATTCATTCCTGGTATATATGCTTTTTTAATTATTCCACTAAAGGGAGCAACTATTTTAGAGCCTTGTGCTACAGGTATATCTACCCCTGCATGTCTGTATTTAGTACCATCAGTTCTTGTTCTTACTCTACCCCAAGGAGATGAAAAGTGTGCATTTGCCGCACTAGCAGGGTGAGGAGGCCAATTAATAACAGGGTTAACCATTCCGTTAGCGCGGCTATCATTTGCATAGCCCCATCCTGCATTTCTATACCCTGTTGGCCAAGGACTTCCTTCCATTGATTCTAATTCGGTTGCAGTAGGAATATATGGTGATGCTTCATCTCCTAATTCTGCTGCCATTGATTCTAATGTTGCTTCATCCCATGTATTACCCCCATAAAGATCTGCTATATTAAATTTTTCTTGAAGGGTTAATTGACCTTTTATACTAACACTCCAATCTTGTCCTGCTGTTATTCTGTGTTCTTCTCCAGAAACTATAAACACTATATCATCCCTTTGATATGCTTTAGGTAATTTAACAGGATTTATTCTAAATAGTTGTAAAGGAAGAATTCCTGCTATTCCATCCATAGTAAAATTATATGTTAATGGTATAATTGCATTTTTATGAAGACTTGCTTCCTCTTTATATAAACCGGGTAAAGTAGGATGATTTAAAGGGTATTTTGATAAAATAGCTCTTTGTAATTCCTCTAATTTTTTCATATGTCTAATTGCAGTTCCAGGGGATATAAAAGGACCATCTTTACTTCTACTTTCTGTATCTCTTTTTTCCCAAGCATATCTAGTAGTAAAATCACGTGAACTTATTCTAACAAATAATTGAAATAATTGTCTTGTTATAACTCTAAATTCTTTAATTTCTTTTAAAAGTTTTTTCTTTGCTGTTACTAAATTTTCTCCTTCTTTTTCTTCATCTACACTCTGATCTGAAAATCTGTTTTTAACATTTTTATGGAAAGCTTTAAAAGAAACAGATTCTAATGAATATATTTCTGAAGGGGCTTGAGCAGCAATAGAAATAACAGAAGCCATATCATTATCTATTTGGGATTCAAAATTAAAGTTTCTTGTTATTGAACCTCTTCCTTGAGGGTCAAATTGAAATAAACCTCCTTTTGGCGTACCTGACATTTGTTTATCTATAATTCTAGCTACACCGGGTCTTTCATGTTCAGTTGATAGTTGAAAATTATAGTAACCTCCTGTTACTCTATTTACATCCTTCCATATTTTTTCTATAAAATCAAACATTGAAAAATCATCTTTAAAAGCTAAAGTTTTTGATTTATCATCAGGATTTTTGTTTGTAGTTTCTACCATTGTATAACGCATACTTCGATAAGTTGACATTAAATGATCAAGATTAAAATATACTAATCCTATAGCATTTCTTTTATTTTGAACTCCTTCATAAGAGGTAAGAAGATCAAAATTAACACTATGTTGAGCTTTTTGATTTTTTTTCCATTCTACATATTTTGCTATTTTTGATTCATCTAAATCATCTTGATTAAAATCTTGATCATCATCATCTCTTAAAGCACCCATAATATCACCCCATAGTCCTTGATAATCAGAATCATAATGAGGATCAGGGAAAAATCCTCCTTCACCATAAGGACCATCATCTGTAAAGTCAGGGTCATACCAAGTAGAAGTTCCTGCTAATATACCTTCTAATCTGGGTTCATGAGGCATTATGCATATTCCTGGATCTACACTTAAACCTAAAAGAGGGTGAAAATCTTTAGAACTAAAAATATTTGGGGTATCATCATCAGCTTGACTTTGGTAATGTAGTTCAACAGCGGCACATGCAGGATCATTATTTTTACAAACAGGAGGAGTATATGATAAATAATATTTATCTGTTTTTACTTCGGTTTCCTCATTTCGCCATGTAGCTATAGGAACTTTGCCTTCTTGTTTTTTTAATGATACTACTTTTTGATTAGGACCCATATAAGTAAGTTCACATATGGGTACTTGTAGTTTTTTTTCTTCACCTTCTGATGATATATGAACGCCGGGTACTCTTTTACTTTTAAAAGCATCTTGACATAATTGGTTTATTATTTGGCATAATAAATCCCATCTAATGTAAATATTTTTTCTAAATCCTGTGTCTGAAATATTGCTTAGTCTTATTTTCCATGCTTCATCATATTCAGAATTACCAGAAAAAATACTTTCATCAAATACATTTGCAAATGTATTTTGGTTTGTTCCTTCAGCTGTTCCATTGACTTGAGATATTTCTTTTAAAATAGTTGAACCTAATATACTTTTTAAGCCTTTTCCTTCATTCCTACTTCCTAAATTAATATCTTTTAATAAATCTTCATCTGTTACTTTATTTATATCTTTATATAAATCTTTAACATCTTCGTATCCTTTTTCGTATTGAGGAAGTATTGTATTAAGTTGTGCCGCACTAACTGACTCTTCGTCGATTCCTATTTTATACCATTGATAACTTGTATCAGGCCCTCCACCAGTAACTATATCACTATCAGTTCCAGGGCCCTGATCGTACATGAATTTTAAATATGCTTCATCTCCTGCTTTATCTGTATTGGCTTTTATTGATTTTAAATAATACATAAAAGAATCTTCAACTGCTGCTCCCTCTACTGGTTGTATGTCGTTTCTATGTTGTTCATCTATTTGTTGAAGTAAAGATTTTTTAACTTGATGGCTGTGGTCAACAGATATAGTTTTAGCTTTAAAAGATTCTAAAATTTCACCTTGTGCCATTATTTCAGTAGTACAATCAAATCCTCCATCTTCTCTTGCTTTAAAATTAAAATTTTTACAAAAACCAACAAATCCATCATAGTTACCTGATGTTTGTCTTTTTATTCTTTTTACTTCTAAAGTTATATCATCATAATCACTATTTGAATCAAAAAATTTAGTCATAGCTGAATTTTGGTATCCTAGTGATTCTATTGTTGCTCCTACAACTCTTCCTTCGTTATGAACCATACGTGGGTTACTTATATAGGGATCCCATCCCCATTCTAACAGAATAGGATATCCTGGCCTCATATATAAAGTTTCCAGTATTTCTAACTGTCTTCTATTATAACATACAAAATTAACTTGGGCTTCTCTAATAGATCCATCATTTGATTTTGTTCTTATTGTAGCGTCTGTGATTCCTGGTCTAGGTACAGCACCGTATTCTTTATCAGAATCTCCACGATACATAGCTTCTCCATAAGAATTAGGAAAATTATTATTATAGTTATTATGCCAAGGATCTTCTTCAAAAAAATAAGAAGATGGTTCTTCAGAGGGACCATATTCTGTATCAGGAGCATCTATACCATCTGGAATACCATCTCCATCTGAATCTGGAAAAGTGGAAAAATTAGGATCATATCCCTCTATATTTTCAATATCAGATTTTATTCCTCCTTTTAATATCCATCTTTTAGCTAAATTTTGGCCAACTAAATTACTTTCACCAACTTCTAATAAAGCATCTTTACCTGTAACAGCATTACTTCTTATATCTACTCCTGAAGCCATTCTTATTACAGCAGTTTTTTGAGTAGTATATGCAAAGAAAAGTTCATCTCTATATTCTGGATCCTCTTGATCCTCTATAACGTTTATTACGTCCATCATATCTCCCTCTGTATCAGCTACAATTATGTTTTGGGTTACATCTAATTCATTTAGAAACTCAGGGCTAGAAAAATCTACTTCTTCTGAGGAAGGTCCTTGAAGATCTTCTTCTGTTGGGTCTCCTTTACGTATAAGTACTTGTCTTACTGATAATTGGGTTTTTACAAATTCTTCAAAAGGTTCATATATTCCTTTAATGGAGTGTTCTGCCATAACTTAATTATTTATATTGTCAAAATCCCCTAATATCTTTTGAATGTTAGAAGGAATTCGAATTTCTATTCCTGGTTTTAAAGCATAACTATCTCTTCTAACTATATCTCTATTAGCATTTGCTATTATCCACCATAACCTTTGATCATTATAAAACTTATCTGCTAATAAGTCAAGCCTATCACCAATTATTGTTACAATATATATATCATTTATATTTAAAGGGATTTCAGGATATTTTATATTTTTAAATTTTTTAGGAAGTCTTCCTACAATTTTTATTGAGTTAAGTCTATTTGCCATTTTTTATACATTTTGTTGTAGTCCTGGGTAATCAGATGCGTCTATACTTAGTGGTTTTTTAGTCCAATCAATACCTCCACTTCCTATCCCATTTATTCCTATAAATGGTACTTTAGGGCTATTTCTTGGAGTAAATGAATGGATTGGTAAATATGAGAAGGTTATATCTAATACATGAGGTAAAATTAATTGATCAAAATCTTTCCCCCCTACACTACGATCTAATTTAATTTCCCAAGGGTAATCTGTTTTCCATGAAATTCCTACTGAGCTTACTACTCCAGGTAGTCTTGCAAAATAATCTCCTACAGTTAATCTCATATAAGGTGTTATTAATCTATGACTAAAACGACTATAATGAGGGGCTGTTTGGGCTGCTAAATAGTTTAATTTTCTATAAAGGGGTCTCATTTCATGTCTTGTTTGAGCTGCTATTTTAAAATTTAAAGATATTGCTCTTTTAAATTTATTGTATGTGTAAAAAGATTCAGCTCTACCATTATATTTAATTTCATTATGGTCTGCAGTATAATTGTCATCTAAACTATCTATAAAAGCTCTAAAAGCAATAAGATTATAATCATCTGGATCATGAGGATCTATAACTTCAAATTTAAAAGGAATAAAATCTTTAGAAATTAATTCTAAAGTAGGATCCATATTTTCATTTTCTACTCTTACAATATCCATGTAATTTAAATAATCTAAATTACTTAAATCTTGGGGTTGTGAATATACATAGCCATCACCACCTTGCATTGTTCCTACATTAACATCATAGTTTTCAGGAGTAAGCATTGATGATCCTACAAGTTCTGTTGCTAAATCCCCAAGAAGACTTGTAGATATATATTTTCCTGGATGTCCTAAAAAGAAATTAAATTCTCTATTTAAATTTCCTTTAAAATCTAAATAATCACCTCCAGCCATTCCCCCTATAAATTCTCCTAAAGCTCCCCCTCCTAATAAACTACTTCCTATATCACCTATAACTGCATTATAACTAGGCATTCCTGCTATTTCAGGGGATATTCCATGTCTTTTCCAGCGAACGGCGTCCATTTCTCCAACTGTGTTTAATAAACTTTGTTTATTAAAAGCTGTTGTGTTTATATTTGGGTTTAATGCTTGTAAATATCTTTGTCTTCTTATAAATTCTCGTCCTTGAGGTGAATTAAAAAAACTTTCAATTCTTTCTTTATCTATAATTCTTCTATCTTGTTGAAGAGCTTGACCTCCTCGACCTCCTGTTCCATCTACTATTCCATCGTTAATATGGCTTTCTCCTATTACAAAAGTAGGATCTGCCATTACGTCAACTAATCCTCCATCATTAGCCCATGATATTCTATTATTATTCCATCCTTGTTCTGTTCCCATATCTGTAAAAGAGGAAGGAAGTTTTAAATTTTTAGAATGACCTACTTGATTATAATTTGCATTTTTAACATTAAAATATGTATCCCATCCCCCATTAGGAGGTATTCCAGGTATACGAGGTAAAGAATTACCATAAGAATCTGTTTGGACTCCAAGAGTAAAAGCGTTGGTTGTAAGTAAATCTATTAAAGGCATATTACAATGAATTAAAAGAATCTAAATATTTAGAAGGTGTTTCTGTTGATACATCTATATTTAAGTCTAAAGTACCTCCAAATGTAGTAGCATTTTTATCTCCTAATATAGTTTCCATACTATTTCCATATTTGTAAGCATAAGTTTTTGATAATAAAAATTCATGTAAATCTACACCTCCTGCTTGTTTTCCTTGATATACTGTAGGATTTGGTATTCCATGAAAATAACCTTGAGGATTAGGAATTGATGCCCCATCAGGTGCTTTTGGTTGAACTCTATTAATACCATTAACATCAGCATAGTCTGATGGTGAATTAGGTACTTGGTTTAAAGACATTAAATTAATAGTATCTGTTACGTCTTTAGGTCTTTGAAAAAATCCCTTATCACCATCTAAATCTAAATCCATTCTGTTTGGATCTTTAAATTTACGTAATAATGAATTTTCATGTATAGTATCAAATACTGGACTTTCTGGGTCTTGGTTTGCTTCTTTTCCTTTATTAAAAATAGGACCCATTGCTCCATTTAAATCTTGTTTTCCTGCATTTATTATTACTTCTGGTTTATTACCATGTTGATAAGAATAAGTTCCTTGGAGTAAATGTTCATGTAAATCTACACCTCCTACTTGCTTTCCTTGATACATTCCTGGATTAGGGATATCATGAAAATGTCCTTGACCACCATCAACACCATTTAAATCTTGATAAGGAGAATTTTGAGTTGAATTAGTATCAGGTATATCTGGTAATGAATTTTGTTGTAATGTAGAACTAGGACCATCATCAAAGTTAGGGCCTTGATTTCCGTTTAAACTTAAAGCAGTAGGTAATGATAATAAATCTACTTGACTTTGATATTGTTGTTCTACAGAAAGTAATGAATTTTGATGTAAATTAGAATCAGGTCCTAAATCAAAATTAGGGCCTTGATTTCCATTTAAATCTTGATCAGGTGCTCCTGGTGAATTTAAAGCAAATAAAGAATCTGGATTATGGATAGTTGATTCAATTCCTAAATCAAAAAGAGGACCTACATTTCCATTTAAATCTTGATTTATATTTACTAATGAATTTTGTTGTATTGTAGAAGTTACACCTAAATCAAATGTAGGTGTTATACTACTAAATAATGAAGATTTGTCTAATAATAATTCTGCCATCTTTTTTTAATTTTAATTTTAACTATATCTTGTTTTTGCCCCCCAACCTGATTGTACTGTAACTGTATCGTTTTCTATTAATTTTTCAGTGTTAGTTTTTGATTGATCTATAAATGTTTGCATTAATTTATTGTTGAATTCCATTTTTGATACTAATTGTTTAAATTCTAGAGTATTTGATACAGAGGGACCTTGCATAGGTTTAAATAAATCAGTCCCTGCTATCATTTCATCATTTTTGTCTAACATAACTTGCATACTTCCTTTAGGTTTTGAATATACAATTCCATCTTCCTGAAAGCCATCTTTTATTGTTTGTGTTTTTTTAGGTCTAAAAAGTTTTGTTAGTTGTGATACAATCATAGCTGCTATTCCAATATATGCAAGTGTTTTAAGCCCTGATACCATTGTTCTAAATACCATTGCTTTTCTAGCAGCTGTTCCCATATAAAAACCAATAGCTGCTATTGTCCTTACTAACCCCATTAGTTGCATTCCTCCCATGAATATTAATATACCTTTAAGTGCCCATGCATGTGATAATATATCAACCATTGTATTTGCAAACTTTCCTAAACCTCCATCCATCATTTTTAATATAGCTTCTTGTGCTCTACCTATTAAATCATTAAATTGTTGTTGGATATCTCTTCTTTTTAAAGAGTTATATAATTCAGTTTCTCCTGCATCCTTTGCCTCTTGCATTAATTTTGCTAAATTTGCATTATCAAAAACTAAATTAGACATGTGTTCTACAGACGTTCCTAATGCTGTTGCTAATTTTTGTTTTTGAAGAACATTCATTTTTGCAAATTCAAGTTCTCCTCCAGCGTTATTTACTATTTCTTCAGCTAATTTTCCATAATCACCTGTTAAAGCATATAATCTGGCTTTTTCTAAGTTAAGTTCTCTACCTATAAATAATTCTGCTTGTAATTCATTACTAATTGAGGTTTGAAAGTCTAATAAATTATTACTAATACTTGCTGCTTGGTTAAGTGTCATTCCAAATGTTCTAACTTTACCTATAGCTGTTGATATGTTTTCTATGCTGTATCCTAAATTAGCTCTTATTAATCCTGTAACTTCTAGTGCTTCTTTAAAGAGAGTTCCCATTTGTAAACGGAGATTTCTTTCTTTTCCTGCTATTTGTAGATTCATTAAGGATCCTTTTCCAATATCCTCTATAGAAGCTCCTGTTCTTTGGGCTTCCATAGCTAAATTGTGAGTAGCTTCAGCACTTAAATTCATTCTTTTTTGAAGATCTCCTACATCGCCAAGTATATCATCTCTAATAGCTGTTGAAGCTAAACCTAATTGTGAATTTACATCTACAAAGGATTTTTGAATGTCTTTTTGTAATGCAACATTACCCTCTTGAGCTACAGCTATATCTCTAAAATGGTTTTCTAATTTTAAGGCTTCATCAGCAGTAAATCCAAAGTCTTTTTGGAGGGCGGTCATATTTTTGCTAATAGTAACAATCCCATTTACCATCATATTTACAAAACTCATTGCTCCTGCTTCTGATGCTCTTAAAGCAAAAGTAGTAGCATCTAATTCACCTCTAAGACCTGCTGCTAAAACTCCTGATTCATCTATTTTATTTACAATACCTTCTAGATTTTTCCCCATCATTTTGTAGAGGGATACACCTTTTAACTGATTTATATTTTGTTTTTTTAATTCATCATTTAAGTCTTTTGCTTTATTAAACTCTTTATCGGCTAATTCTTTTAAATTTTCCTTTTGTTTTGCTGTTAAAAGGGTACTAGCTTGGATTTGTGCTACAGTTACTGAATGTCTGGCTTCTATTTTAGCACGTTGGTCAGCAATTTTTTTTGATTGATCTTGGCCTTGATTTATTCTATATTGGATTTCTGAATTATTTTCTAGGGTTCTTCCTATCTTTTTTATTCCACTTTCTACATCTCTTAAATTACTTTTAGCTAATTTTTCTGTAGAGCTGGATAAATCATCCATACTATCAATGGCTTCTTCAATTGAATCTCTTATTTTGTCACCTAAAGAATCAAAAGCATTTCTTAAATTTTGAACGATAAGTGCTTGATCACTAAGCAGGGTATTACCCTTTTTAATTTCTTCGTTTGTTTTTTGTTGGTTTTTTGAATCGTCTCCGTTAGCCATAATATTATATATAGTATTATTCTATAATAAATATAAAAAAAAGAAAGGTATCATGGATACCTTTTACTTTTTAAAGTTATATACTGAAGAAGGGTCTATATTAGGTCGTGCAATTGTGTTTGAAGAATTGTTTTGACCTTTACTTGCTTTATCATATTCTTCTTTTTCTTTTTTCTTCCATTCCATTATTCTATGTATATGGAAGCTTCTTAGCCAAATAGGCATGTTATAGACTTCTGAGTGTATGAATCCACCGCCTCCATGGTACACTAAGTCGTGGATCTGAGCGAATAATGAATTCCTATAGCTCGGCGTCAGGCCAAAAAAATTCAATACCAATAGGAACTTCTGTTGACTTAATGTTCCCCATAGCGTCTTCTAGATCAAATGTTAAGTCAACACTAGGCTGGATTTTTCCAATATAATTTCTTAATTCTCTCGCATCTCGGGCTAAAAACTTTGTGTCAACAAACTCTCTAATAGTTTTTGTGTCATAATCACCATCAACTGAAAGTAATATATGTTTTAATCTGGTTGTTAAGTCTTTAACATCTTTTTTATTAATTTTTTGAAGGCCTTTTAATTCCCTATCTATATTTCTTTCATCTTTATGAGTTAAAAGTTTAAAAGTAACAGGAATTTTTGCAGTAGGTAAAATAAATTCAAATTCATTTTTTCCTTCTTTTATTACTGATTCGTCTATTACTTTATCTTTTATTTTAGATAAATCTATATTGTGGGTTTCTCCTTGATATTTAAATGTATAATCAGCACCATATCCTAAAATACGAGCAGCTACCATTACAGCATTTTTATCTCCTACTAATAATTCATTATAATCAATGTCACTAACAATAAGAGATTTTAATAATTTATCTATTACTGTGCCATTTGCTATATAGTTTTGATTTGTAAGAATATCTTCCTCACGAGCAGTCATGTATTTCATTTTAATTTTTCCTGATCTTAAGGGGGATCCTTCGGGGTAAAGTAAACCTTTTGAAGGTAATGTAACTTCTTCAGCCGGAAATTGATTTTTTTCTTTATTCATAACGTTATTTTTGTTAAAACTAGTTCAGATATACATATATGTAAAATAGAGAAAGCGCTAAAAAATAGCGCTTTTCTGAATTAAAATTTTTATTTTTTTAAATGCAACGACCATTATATCCCACTTCAGAGCCTCCTGCTGATGATGGTTGATAGCCATCATATCCCATTAGTTGACAAGCCCATCTAAATAAGAATATTATTCTTGGTTCTACTTCAGTACCAGGCCCCATACCTCTATCCATCATCTGTGCTAAAACAGTTGGATTCATAGGTTCCCCACCACCTCCTACTGGAGATACATTTGGTCTACCTGAATTAGGGCCACTTCCTACTGGAGATACTGGATTTCCAAAAGAATCAACTCCCTTCATTGGTCGTTGTTCTGTTAAATGTTTAGTCCTAGAATGGATTCTATTTCTTGTTGAAATTTCTTCTTTAATAAGTCTTTTTAATTGATGTAGTTTCATTTTGTTTTTTATATTTAAAAATTATTTTATTTTATATCTATCTAGGTACTCCTCCAAGTCCATGATATTGGCTAACACATCCATGACATGGGTCACAATTATAACTAAACTCATAATTTGGGTGATCTGCACATCCAATCCATTGGCAAAGACTCCAACATCCTCTATTTGTTCCATTATTTGTTGCTGTAGACCATTCTTCACATGCTCCCATAGCTTCTTGTGCTGTTAAAGTCATTGATTGATCTCCTACTTGAAAAGTACCACCTCCTGCATATGGGCATCTACCACCACCGGCTGTTGGGCCTCTACCACCTGCTGCTCCTGGTCTTGATGGAGGATTAGGGTTTGTAGGATCATTTTGACCACAACATTTAATAGAGTATGTCCCATTAGGGCATTTACATCCTTTAGTACCTTTTCTTTCTTTTAGTTTTTTAACTTCTTCTCTAATTATATATTTTAAGTCGTTTATATTCATTATTTCTAATAATTTAATATTGCGTAATCCATTACTATTGTTATTCCTATATTTGCGGGAGTTTCTGAAGACCAATCCATATCTCCAAAAGTGGCATTTTGACAATAAGCACCTTTTAAAATCCATTCTTCAACTACGTCTCCTACTGGACCTAAAGTACGAATGTTTATGTCTTTTTTATAAAAATCAGAATATCCATCTCTACCTGTTACAGATTCATGTGATAATCTTACCCATTCCATTACTGCTTGTGCTCCTGAGGGAGTTACTGGATCATATAAATCACATGTTACATTTTCCCAATTTGCTTTACCTTTAATTTTTCTTTTCACATTAATGTGGTCAAGAACTATTTCTCCAAATGAAATAGTTGGTCGAGCTATCTTTTTAATAAGGTATGCTGGGATGCCATCAATTTCCATTAAAAACCTATTTTGTAATTTAGGTTCAAAGGCAGTGAACATCATTTGATTTGTTTCTAATATTGCCATCTTTTATCTTTTTATTTTAATTGTTTATTATAAATATAATACTTTTAAATTTTCTTAATATCCTGCACCACCTCCTGTATCAAATGTAGCACCTGTTGGCATTACATTAAAGTCTAAAATTATAAATTCAGCTGTTTTTGCTGGTTGTAAATAAATAGCACCTACTAATTGATTTCTATCAATTACTGTTGGGGTATTATTATTTTCATCCATTTGTACTCTAAAGGCATATAATCCTTGTCTTTGTTGTACTGATTCTAAATATGGATTAACTATATTTAAGAATCTAGTTCTTGTTTGTAATGTATTTTGTTCAAATACTAAGTACTTAGAAGAACTTGCAATAAATTTCTTAAGAGCTATTAATAATCTTCGTACATTAATTCTATCTAATGCTGTTGATCTTTCTTGTAATGTTTTCTGACCCCAAATACAAACTCCTGTTTGAGGGAAGGTTGCAATTGGATTAATTTTAGCATCATATAACGTATCTCTTTCAGCTTGATTTAATCTAATTTTAGCTTCTAATACATTACCTAAAATACCTCTATTTAAACCTGCTGGTGCAAACCATTCAGCTCCTATTCTGTCTGAAGCTGCTATAGCTCCTGGAACTATTACTGATGGTGGTACTAATACTGGTTTATTGATTGAGCTATCAAGTACTTTAACCCATGGATAATAAACTGCAGCATAATTTGAATCTAATCCACCTACAGTACTTACAGCTGTATTTACTGAAGCTTCTTGTGCATCTAAATCCATTACAAAAAATGCATCTCCTCTTTCTTCACACATATCAATACCTGCTTGTGTAACTAATGGATGTGATACATGAAGAACACCTGGCATAGCTAACATATTGATATCATATTCGTCTTGATTTGAAAGAATATCAATTGCTTTTTTATATCCTTTATACCCTGCATTTGAAGTTGCTTTTAAGTTAAGTCCATATAAATTTGTATCAGTTATATTTTTACCTGTTTGTCTTACTACTGATGGAGATATACCATCATCACCTCCTTGGAAAGGAACTGTAAATTTAAGTTGACTTGCTACAGGTCCATTAGAAGGGTTTGTACTTAATGAAGCACTTAATGAAGTTAACCATAAACTTGAACTTGGATGTCCTGAGTAGTTTTCAACATTAAAGTCTCCTGAAACGTTACTACCTACATCATCTGGTAATGGTTTTATCCAGTTTGCATTATCTGCATCTTTATCAGTAAATTTCCATCCTAAATATCCTCTAGTATCAAATGTATTATCTGTTCCTGTTTGTTGAACTCCTTCATAAGAAGATGAAGGAACAGCAAAATTAGTACCAAATGAAGATGTAGGTATTGGGTCACTAAGAGCCGAAAATCCTTTAGGTGATAATTTAGGTGAAACTGCTCTTTCGCCTACTGCTGCATTTACTTCTACTCTAACATAGTTTGAAATATTAGGATAACTTCCAAGTAATTCAACTTTATCTAAAGTATCATTATACTGTGGGTATCTATCTCCTATTTTTCTTGAAATATAATTTGGTGAATTAGGGTCTAATGTTAAATTATTAAATTGTTCAAGAACAACAGCTGATTTATCTTTATCACTATATTTTCTTACTAAAACTGAAAATTGTGAATATTGTTCAACTCCATCTATATCTTGTGGTTCTTTTAAATTTGCAATAGAGATTTTATAATCTGTGTTACAAGAAGTACCATGATTAATTGTATGGAATTTAAATAATTGTTTTGTTGTTTTAGCTGCATCTAAGAATTGTGAAGTAATCCACGGTGTAGAAGCATAACTATACTTTTCTTCTGCAGCACTTAATCCACTATATTGAATAGTAGCAGTATTTTTTAACATCATTATATCACTTGAAGCATAAAGTGCATATCCATTAGCGGGGGTTATGTCAGTTCCATCTGTTGTAGATTCTATTACAGAACTTGTACTATCTACTAAAGCTCCTAATGTTGTAGTTAAGTTTGCTACATTTCCTATTTCTAAACTAAATACAGAAGCACTTAAACCATCAGTACTAATAGATGCTGAAAATTCATCTATTGTATTTACAGCAGCTGCAAATAGAGTTGTTAATTCTTGTCCTGATGCTGAAAAAGGTCCATAATTAGTACCATCACCATCAGTAGTACTGTTTAAACTAGCAACACTCATGATTACTCTAGAACCTGAAAGTCCTGCATCATTGTCAGCTATTCCTGGCCAAACAGTAGTTGTGTCTGCCGTACTACTAGAAAAATGTATAGTATATTGATTGTCATCATTATCAGTTAAATAATAAGAACCAGATCCTCCTACTCCTGCATTAACTAAACTTGAGGTATGAATCCCAAGATGTGCTGAAGTAGATGGAAATGAAACTATTGTAGTTTCTGTAGTTGCTGTTGAAGCAAGAACACTTGTTTGTAATGATTTAAAATTTAAATATGTGTATCCTGGAGTACCTCCAAAAGTGTTATCTCCATTTCTACTGTTATTAGGATTGTCACCTAATTGTTTAAATAAATAATTTGAATTGGCAGGATTTAAAGAAGCTGAAAGTTGTTTTGGAGAATCAGCAGAACCTGTTAATGTTATGCTAAAATCAGAACTTATTGATCCTGAATCGACTTGATTACTAGGTCCTGTAAAAGTTGTTTCATTTAATCCTGGTGTTCCTGTATGTTTAGAAGGATAAATTACTCCTAATAATACATTTTGGGTAGCTGGATCCATTGAAGCTGAAGCTACTATTGCTACACACCCAGTTCCTCCTGCGGTTTCTGTTAAAGACCATCCTCCTCCTGCTAATACTCTACATACTGTTACTGAGCCTGCATTTTTTAAATATTCTCTAACTGTTTGAGGAACATAAGTTTCTGAACTTAAAGGTCCAAATCTTCTTTCGTATTCTGAGAAACTTTTTACTACTGTTGGTACAAAAGCAGGTCCTTTTACTGTAGGTCCAATAATTGCTGCTCCAATTGCACCAACTCCTTGTGGAAGGAATGAAAGGTCGTTTTCTCTAGTAAATACACCTGGTGATATTATTTGTTCTGCCATCTTTTATATTTTATTAAAGTTATCCATTGGTTGGTTCTGATATAAATATAAAAAAAGAATATAAACCAAACCAAATAACTGATTAAGTTGTATTATTAATACAATAATAAATATAATAAAAATTTTAAAAACTATTTAGATGGAGTAAAAGTACCAGATTCTAAATCAATACTTCCTCTTCCATACTTATCTGATAGTGTTTTTGCAAGAGAAGATTCTTTTTTTTCTAAATTATCTAATTGTATTTTTAATGTATTTTCAGCTTCTTCTAATTTAATTTTACTAATAGCAATTTGCCCAAACGAAATAGCAGTTTGGTTTAAATCAGATTTTAAATTTCTAAGTTGTTTAAGTTCTTCTTCAGTAAAAGATTGGGGTTTTGTTTTTAGATCTGAGGGGGAGGGTGCTTTTCTTTCTTGTATTGCCATAACTTGTATTGTTTATATATACATATATTAAAAAAATAAAAACATAAAAAATATTAACGTAAGCTTACAGTTCCTACTCCTCCTGAAGCATTTTCAAATCTTACTGCTCGGCTTGGTGCGTCATATGTCATTGTCACCTCTCCAAACTTAACACTAAAAGAAGAAGTAACTGCATTTGCTGTTACATAATTACTTGAACTTATAGCATCTGAGGCTATTATTTTAGATATATTTAAATCTCCAGTTGCTGTAATATGGCCACTTGAGCTGATTTGACTTCCTGATATTATACCTCTTGCTAATATATCTGATTCTATTGTCATAGATGCTGTTACATATCTTCTTAGTTCATCAAGATCTTCTTCTATTAATTGTATTTGATACATAATAGCTCCCGTACTATAAAGTATAGATTCATCTAAAAGATGTTCAGCATTAGCATATGAAGCTGATATTTCGGTTTGTTTTGCACTACTTAAAAAGTGTTTATCTCCTGAATCTGATTTTTCAAATATTTTTTGTTTTTTTCTTTCTCCTAAAGCCATATTAATTATTTTAAGTTGATGTATCCATTTCAAGTATAATATTTCCAATTACATTACAATTATCTGTTTCTGTTTGTTGAACAGTAAATGCTAATAAATCACCTTTAGAAAAAGTAGAAGTACTACTATCAAATACAAAATCATAACTTGTATCCTGTACACAACTATTTATTGTTACTCCTTCAACTATGTCTCCTGCTTCATCTAAATCAAAATCTCCACCTGCATCTTTTCTAAATCTAACTGTTGTATTTCCTGGGTTATTTATATCCCACCCTATTGTTATTTTTTTTACAACACCATCAAAAGGAGCTAAATATTTATGGTAATATTGGTCATATGGTGAATCTATTGTATAACGGAGATCAATGTATACTTCACTATCATGAGAATCAAGTAAACTATAACCAAAATTTATTGGTACCATTTGTTTAGTCATTACAGTAAATGAACCTGTTGCTGCTGTAAATGAACTTGTCGCACTACCACTTATATGACCTGATGCTGTTATATGTTGAGGGAGTAAATTGAGATGGTTTCCTTGTATGGTTGTTCTTGTTACATTATCATCAGAAAATATCATATTATCACTTACATCTCCATATAGAGCTACTAGTTTACCTTTACTGAAATATGATTCATCTGTACCTATAAGCTGACTTGCGGTTATATGGGATGAAGCTGTTATATTTTTAGCTATTAAATCACTACTTGAACTTATATTACCTGATGCTGTTATGTGGCCCCCTTGTAGTTCAAGTGTATTAAGTGTAGAGCCACCTTGTGAAGTATAAAATGTTATAGAATCACCTATTTGTCCATGGTAAAAATGCATCCCATTAGTACTTGCAAGTATATATCCCTTTAGAATACCATCTTCTGTAATATTATATCTTTCAGAAGAAATTATAGATCCAGTAATAGTGTCTCCTATTTGCTCATTGGTTAAAGTATTTATATTGTCTCCTTGTACTTTAAATAATCCTGTAGTTGATTTATAGAATAAAGTACCATCTTTAACATTAACTATAATATCACTAGGACTAAAGTCAGTTGATTTTGGATCTCTATGTTTAATTTTTATTCCCATAGTAATACATATTAATCTACTCCTATTATTTTAGCTATATTTGCTGTTGCAACCGTATTTACTTTAGATATATTTGAGGATCCCACTCCTGAAACATCGTGACTATATCCAGATATTTCTTCATAAGTAACTTTAATAAAATATTGTTGAATAATATGAACGTGTGGTCCTGCAGTACAGATAAGCTGCAAACCTAACCCATCTAAGTCACTATCTGTCCACGCTGAACTTCCATCAGAAGTTGTTCTTGCGGTTCCTGTAAAAGTAGCATAGCTACCACCAGTTGTGGGATTTGCAAAAGTTTCTACATATAATTGGGAAATTCCCGACATTATTCTACATGTAACATTAGAAGTACCACCCCTAGCATCAAGGAAACACACTAATACATTCTCTATTTTAGTTATAGATGCTACTCCAGTATTATCAAAATCACTTAAAGTAAACGTCGCTTTACCCTGATCAAGGAAATTATTTCTCCAAGTATTACTAGTCTCACCCTGCGAAAGGTGTGATGCTGTTTGTGAATAACTCGTGTTCCAACCACCTAATCCAGATGCCCCATCAGGATTTAAATATGCTACTGCCATGTTATTCTATTTAATTGATTTGTAATAATGTTTGTCTATATTTTTTATTATTTATTTCAAAATCTATATAATCATATTGTGGGTTACCATTAGCAGGTAACGCGCATTTTGCGTATAATTGATTTTTAAAAGTTTTAATAAAATTTTTATGATTATCATATTCTACTTGTCCTCCTACATACACAACGTCATCATATATTAAATCAAATTTTTCTTTTGGTTCATATTCCCAACTAAATATATTTAGTATTTCTGCGTCGTAATTTTTATTCCATTTTAAAGCTTTATTATAAGATTCTTTATTAGGTTCTAAAATTACATGTTTCTTTATTCCATGTTTTTGAAATTCAGTCGCTGTCCACCCCACTCCAAATCCTAATTCTAAAACAGATTCAAATTTATATTTTTTACAAAGCTCTTTTATACCCTTTGTAATTACATCTTCTTCCCAGTCCCATAAAATCCAAGTGTCATCTATATAATAACCATCTTCTTTTTTATTTAATTTTCCTTTTATCCAATCTAGTGTATTCATACTATGCACTTACTTCTACGAATGTTTTATCTGGATCAAAAAATATAATTCTACTACCACCATTAACAACATATCCTACAACTCTTGCTATATCATTATTTCCATCTGGTGCTGAGTTTTGTACATCTCCTGAAGATGTTGATACATATAAAACATCTCCTGTTGTAAATCCTCCAAATACAGTGTTTTGTATAAATCCTTTTATTAAAAAAGTTGGTTCATCATCTGCAACAGCTATTCCTAACATACCTCCTGCAGAGGCTCCTGCATCTGCATCTGTTACTGTCCATTGTTGAGAACCATTTAAATAATACATTTCACCAGCAACAATATCTCCATCTACACCTCCAGGACCACTACCAAATGATACTGTATCTCCAGAAAAACCAACATTACTATAATGGTATAATCTTTCAGTGCCTTCAAATTTACTTGCACTTATAGTACCTGATGCAGTAATATTTCCTGTTGCTGTAATATTGCCACTTGAACTAATTTGACTTCCTGATATTACCCCTCCTGCATATATATTTTTGGCTATACTTGCTCCTCCTTCAACTCTTAATGCCCCTGTATCTCCTGATGCATCAGTTGCCTCAGTAGAAGTGGGAATATCTAAAATTCCTGTAGCTGTAATTGTTGTATTACTTAAGGCGATTGAAGTATTATCTGTTGGATCTTTAATATTCGCGGTAATGATATCACTACTTGTACTTATAATTGAAGCTGTTATATGGCCTTGGGTATTTAAATAGACCTTACTATTAACATTAACTCCTGTTCCAAAAAATACTTGAGATTGTTCATCTAAATTATCTATTCTTGGTGTATGAATTCTTCCACCAAAAGTATGTACGTCCCCACTTGCGCTTATTTCACCTGAGGCTGTTATACTACCTTCAGTTGAAATATATCCACTTGCACTTATATTTCCTGATGCTGATATGTGGGTTGAAACCTTAACTACATCACCTGCTAATGTAAGTTCATTACTAGACCCTGCCATATTTACAAAATTAGTACCTCCTGCTTGGAAAACTAATAAATTATCTGACATACCAATTTTAGTATCATCATCAGAAAAACGAATTATACTTTCTGCTATAAGTAGATTTCCTGATGATGTTATATCTCCATGTACAGTCATATGGGAAGCACTTATTCCACCACTTGCGCTTATATGGCCTGATGCTGTTATAGATCCAGTAACTACTAAATCAGCATCAGATAAATGTACATCATTTCCTGATGGGTCTATTATTAGATCTCCTGTTACATCTATTTCAGGATTTGAATCTAAATTAAATCGAAAATATTCAGTATCTGATTTATTTAACCTAAAATCACTACCATCCATGTCACATATAATGTCGGCACTAGCATGGAGTCTAAGAGTACTTCCTGAAACTGTTGTTGGAAAAGATCCATGGTTTGATCCTAAAGTTACTGTATTCTCTACCATTCTAGAAAAATTGACTGGTAGAGTATTAGCTAATGTCCATAGATTATACCCACTAGCTGTTATATCCCCTTCTGAATTACCATCATTCTTTTCTCCTATTGCCAATGAAATAGGAGTTATAGTTAAGTTAGAACTTGTAACATATAGACTTCCTGTAAGTTGATGTATATCATCTATTGTATTACCAAATATAGTAGATCCCGAAGATACACTAGTAACACTTTCAGATACAATATATGACTGAGCCGTAAGAGTTCCTGAAATTATTACGTGATTTTCATTGAATTCTATGGGGAGTGTACTACCAGTACCATCGTATACTTTAGTACCGTCTGTTTGGACTACTCTTTGGTAAGTGTCCTGTATGTTTTGATTCTCTAGATTGGGTAGTGCCATTTATAACCATTTTTTATTTCTTTTTTTGTAATCTTTGTAAAACACCATTTATAACTTTATTAGTATTTTTTATGGTATTTTCTTTTAAGTATGTTGCAACTATGTTATTAAGTTTATTTCTTTTATATGAAATATTTTTAATATTAATATTTTCATTTACAAGTAATTTAAGTAAATTAATTACATGATGATGTTCAGATTCAGTAATTGGGTTACCTTTTACTTTAACTTTTGCTTCTACAATAGGTTTTTTAAAAGTTTGAGATTTTACTTCTACTGTTACTTTTTTACTTGTTTCTACTTCAAATTCTGATTCCCAAGGTGTAAAAAATGTATCTTCTGCTATTACTTCTAATCGTATATTACCTGTAGTATCTTCATCAATTAAACCTTTTAATTTTTTAATAGGAATTTCACACTTACCGGAATTAGATATAGATCCATTAAACATTAAAGCATAATCAGGAGTTTCAACTACTAATCTTGCTTTTGATTTTTTTAAACTTGCTCCTTGGAGTTTAATATCACATTCAAAAAGTTCTGATTTATCTGTAAATAATTTATACATTTTTTTTATTTTTTATTCTGCTGCTTGAGCTATTGTTCCACTTAATGCTTCATCACCTGCTTCTTTTAATTCTTCAGTAAAAGAAGATATAAGATCTTTAGCAAAATATATTATGTCATTTTCATCTATACTAACATCATAATTAGGAAGATCTATATTTTCTAAATCTTTTAATTCTGAATCTGATAGTTCTTCTTCTCTTAAACCTATCATTTTTTGAAGCCATTGTGAAAAACCACTACTAGTTTCTTTTGCATATTTTATTCTTGCTGATAATAATAGATGAGCTATAAGTAAACCTCCTGCTATAATAAAAAATACTGTCCCATCATCATATATTCTTTCATGGATTACTTGTGGTGCATCGGGATCATATCCTTTATCAACAAAACTATATACTTTTTGAATAATTCTATTAAATATATTAGGTGTTTCAGGTTTAAGTATTTTTTCTACTGTTTCATATCTAAATTCTTTATCAATACCTAATAAAGCAAATACAATTATCATTATTTTATTTGTAAATAAAGCTCTAATTATTCCTGCTTTTGCTTTAGTATCTGTTACTGAAGCCATTCCTACTCCTATATTAGGAACAATCATAAGTGCTGTTTTAGTTAATTCAGCATAAGCAACTACTATTTCTTTTGTTGTATAACCTGAATCATAAAGTGCTTTTGTTACTTCATTAGGATCAAGTTTTGCAATGTCAGTATTAAGTTTTTCTAATCTATTTTCAACTTCATCTTTTGTTAAGTTATCAGCTTCATCTAGATAATTATATACAATTTTTCTACCTTCTTCATCATAAAGTTCTATATCATCAGGTCCATTATCTTCATATAAAGATTTTATTCCTGCTAGTTGTTGGAATCTTTTAATTTTTTGTTCTGATAGTATTTTTTTCATTCTATACAGTTTATCTATATATAAATATAAGGTAACAACTAAAACTTAATGTTTTCTGTTATTACCTCTATACCTAATACTTTTTCAGCTAATAATTTGATGTCTGTAGCTTTTATTTTATAATTTTTAATTTCTTTTTCTTCTGTTATGGTTTTTCCTTGAACTTTACAAATTAGTTTAATTAATCTTTTTTTTCTATCATCTGTATCACCCCATTGAGTCCAAGGAGCATCTTCAGCCATAACTCCTCCACCTCCTAGGGCTTCAATAACTAATAAAACCTCATCCCATTTATGTGGATTTTCGTTCCATTTAAAATCGGCGTCTTTCCACTTTATTTTTGTAGCCATTTATTACCCTGCTGATATTTTTACAGTACCTGAATCATTCCATAATCTTCCAGTTACTTCAGGATCTGATGTTGGTAGATTTGTAAAATCTACTTCATCGCCTGCTATTCGTAAACCACCTGATCCCGTTATATTACCTAATGCTCCTGATAATACTACTTTATCTCCTCCTAAAGAGAACGTATCTGTACTTGGATTAAATGATAATCCATTTGTTATGTTAGTAACATTATTTCCATTAACTTGAAATAGTATATAATGAGTTTGATCTGCAGAAGTATCCGTTGGAGAATGTGTAAATGTTCCTGTTCTAATAGAATCACTTGCGCTTATTGCACTAGCTGTTATATTACCACTTGCACTTATATTTCCAGATGATGTTATACTACCTGCAACATTAATTCCTGTATCAGGGAATGAAATATCATCATTAGCATAGAGTATTCTGTTGGTTTGAGCTACATATATAACATTTCCATATAAATCTCCACTTGAACTTATAAGACTACCTGTTATACCTCCTTCTGATAATATAAAATTATTAGATACAACACTAGTAGTTCCAACAATTTCAGTTGCTTGAAATTTACTAGATGTAAGAGCAGTTGTTCCTTTTATAATACTAGCTGTTATAACACTACAACTTATTGCTCCTGATACATGTAAATCTCCATCATTATCAAGAGAAGCACCTACCATTGCCTCATTATCTACCATCCATTGAAATCCTCCTGTATCTGACCTAAAACGCATAACATTACTTGCAGCTCCTACACCTATAAAACGATCGTTTCCTCCTACATTAGTAAGATTATCTAAAAATCTAATATAAGCTGTTGAATCTCCTGATTCAAATACTGCAACACAATTATCTGTAGCATGTTTTACATATAGACTTCCACTTCCTGCTTTATCGGTTTCTTGTGAACCCGTACCAATATTCAAATTTGATACATTAAGATCTATACCACCACTTAAATTATTTTCAAGAGTCATCTCAGTACCACTACTACCAATTAAATGTCTATTAGTACCTACATCATATGAAAAAAGATTAGCTCCTCCTACACGATACCCATTAGCACCATCTCCTGTAACAGGACTATCAAATACATTTCCTGCTATAATTCCTGATGCTGTTATATTACCACTTGTCTTTATATTTCCTGATGCTGTTATACTACCTTCAGTTGAAATATATCCACTTGCACTTATATTTGTATTTACTATTTGTGGGTTTACTGTTGTATCTGTTAGATTTAATTGTGAGTCTATTAAATCAACATATTGTCCTTGTGTAGGGACTTTTCCTGATTCAAAGTATCCTTTTAAAGTTGCTCTATTTTGTTGTGACATATTATCCTATTTCGTTATTAGTTCCTACTGTTTGGTAACCAACTCCTGTGGTTGTTTGTTTTATATTAATACCTTTTACACTTCTAACTTCTTCTCTTGTTTGAGAAGGACTTGGAGCAGAAGATATTAATTCTTTACTAAATGTTATTTTAGACTTACTAAATGACTTTAATACATTATCACTAGCAAGTTTTTTATTTAAACTTTCTGGTACTAAATATCCTTGAATAGTTAAACCAAAGTTTGTTTTTACAACTCTATTATCTCCTTGAGATAATTCTGTTGTATTGTTATAAGTATCTATTCTTGCATTAAACTGGAATCTTTCTTTATCTCCCCAATAACTATCTGATGTATAATTAATCATTTCAACTAATTTATTCATTTGAGCTATATAATCTGTCCAAATAGTACAAGTATATTGTAATTTAACAAAATCAGGTACTACTACTCTATATATTTCTTTTTGGGGTTTTCTTCCTTGAAGAACTGTAAAATTATCGTATGTATTTCTTTTAGTGTATTTTTCTTGAAATGTATAATGAAGTTGAGGGCTATTACCATCTAGTTTATTTCCAAGATCTCTTCGTTTTTCAACACTGTCTCTTTTAAACATAATAAGAGGCACTTGAATTTTTCCTTCTTTATCTCTATAATAACCATCTTTTTGAACACTTTTCCATCTTTCAGGAGCTCCATAAATTATAGGGACATTTGTTCTATTGCCGTTTATTATGACTGATGGTTTAATAACCTTATTAAAATAATACATTATTGCTTCATCATGGTCTTGTAAACCTATTGATATGTCTTTTATAAGGTCATCTTTTCTTGATACTTGGTCTCCTTTATTAAAACCAGTTCTAGTATCAGGAGGGGGAAAACTACCATCAACAGAAGGAAATCCAGACTGAAAATTAGCCTGTAGATTTTTTCTTAATCTATCATATCCACTACTAGGGATAGGTCTTCTTGGATTTACTTGTTTTTTATCTGCCATTAGTCATTTGCTTGTACTGTAAATAATTCTGTATTTGTTGCATCTGGTTCTGGGGTTGTTACTTCATCACGGATTCTCCATACACTTATACCTGCTGTCCACCAACTTTCGTTTGCTGTTCCTCCATCTAGTTTTGTAGTTGAAGGGTATTTTCCTGTTCTTAAAGGTATTAAATTTAGTTTTTCTACTCTAGATATATGTGTATTAACTAAAACTGAAAAACTATCTCCAAAATCTGTTGTTTCTGTTGCTATAGCATAATCAGGATCTTTTCCTAATAATAATTGGTTTTCGATTCTTCCATCTACTTCATAAAAATTATTTCTAAAGAGTAATAAATCCCCTACCTCAGGTAATAAATTTATAGTTATAAGTTCATCTTTTAAAAATTTAAAACTAATTGTTTGATTTACATCAGAACCAAAATCATCAGATGACCACTCTTGATCTGATCTCTCAATTAAACATGATATCTTTAAAGGCTCATAATAATTTTTTCCAGGGGATTCACCATATACATTTATAGTTGTTTGTTCTAAAGCAAATTTATAATAAGCAATTTCTGTTTGAATTATATCATTAATTAATTCACTATTAACTGTATGAAATAGGTTTATATCTCTTGATCCTCCAAATAATGCCATTATAATCGTTTTAAGGTTCCTTCTCTAAACTTCATGGATTTTAGTCCTTCTATTCTATATTCTGTTTCTCCTTTATCTGTAGATAAAGCACTACTTAAAAATTCTTGTAATGCTGCGTCTGCTTCTCCTCTAGTTACAAATTTTATTTTAAGTCTAATATATTCATCACCTGAAGATTGGGTATAATCTTCTGGAGTAATAATACTTACAACTGTTATTCTTCTTAGGGCTCTTATTTCATTTAAAATATCATATGTATTGTATTGAGGGTCAATAAATATATCGGCCTCAACAACAAAATTATTTAATACTTCATATAATATTTTTTTTAAACTAATCATTAGTGTATATAAATTTGGTATCTAGCTTCGGATTGTTGTGCTGCTAATTTTTGTTCGTTTTCACCTGTTATTTGTTCGTATTGTGCTCTTGTAGTTAATCCTGCTAAGTCTTCTCTTAAAGTTGTAATTAATGCTTCTTTTTCTGCTGCTGCTTCACTCAATAATCTAGCAAAATCTAAAGTAGTTTCAGATCCTGGAATAGGTAATGATTGATATTTGCCTCTTATACTGCCTAACATTTCTTTACATATAGCTAAACAGTACTTTCTAATCCATTGTCTACCAGGTTCATTTATAAAACTATAAGTAGGTTTTGAATAAGGTACATTAGACATATCTGTAACTGTATTTAGAGCTGCTGCTCCTCCTGTTACTGGATCTACACCTCCTCCTAAATCAGATACATCAATAGTATAATCAAACCATAAATTATAATCACTTGTAGGTATAGGGAATAATTTTAAATATCTATCATTTTCTATTTCATAATGATATCCTGATTTTCTTATAACATCATTAAGTTCAATTGCTTGTAATTTTAAAACATCAAAATAAATAGGCATTAACATAAAATTCACACCTGGAGAATAATTACCAAACCCAAAGGTTTGCATTAAAGATTGAATACCCGTACCAGTACCTGCGTAGGGATCAAAGTATCTATTAATAGCTGAAGGAGCATAATGATATATTTTTTTAATTTTTACACTTAAACTACCACTTGCTATTTGTTCTGATCCTGATTCCCAACTTACTAAACCTGAATCTATTAAATCATATTTTTGTCTTCCTTCTTTAGCAGATAAAGAAGCTGAATATGTTTTACTTGTAGCAGAACCATAAGATCCTCCTCCTCCTCCTCCGGAACCTCCTGTAGCTGTGTCTTCAAAAAGAGAACCAAAATCATCTTTAATATTAACTTGATTTAAACTTTGCCACGTATTATCAGTAGAAGAAGTAACAGATCCCCTTAATCTAGCTAAGTTATCCTTAATTTGAAAAGTATATATTTGATGGCCATATTCACTTACAGCTTCTTCAAAAGCTGCATAAAAATTTATAGCTTGTAATTCAATATCTACAAGTGGATAACCTAATCTTCGTGCACACCAATTAGCTACTTGATCTGCGTCTTGTACAAAATCAGTATCTGAATTGTAAAATTCAAAGGGAGTAGGTTGTGTAGTACCATTAAAAGATGAAGAGCCGGGCCATATAGGTATTTTTGCCATTGTTTAATTAAATTAGGTTGTTCATATATAAATATGAAAAAACTATAAAAAATTAATGATACCCATTCAATAATTCTAATAAATCATCTATTGCGTCGTGTCTATGGCTGTCATTTAAAACACATTTATAAACATACTTTGAATTTATTAATTTAGCCATATCGTGATAAGCCGAATAATTTTTATCTTTTAAATCTATTTGGTATGAATCTCCACAAAATATCATTTTGCTATCTTTACCTAATCTTCCTATAGCCATTGCTAATTGTGAACGTGTTAAATTTTGAAATTCATCTACTATAACAACTGAACTATCAAAAGTTCTACCTCTAAAGTGTGCTAATGATACTAATTCAATTTGTTCGTCACTTTCCATTTTTTCTAATACAGGGGGTTTATTATAAATCTTTCGCATATTTGAACGAATGGGTACAAGCCATGGTTCCATTTTTTCTCTTTCTGACCCCGGTAAAAATCCGTTATCTTCTGTAGATATTGTTGGTCTTGTTATAATTATTTTATTATATTGTCTTTTGAAAAATTGGTCTAAAGCTACTTGAACAGCTAATAATGTTTTACCTGATCCTGCTTTTCCTACAATAAAATTAAAAGGATGTTTTAAAATTTCAGTTTTAGCTTTTTTTTGTTCTTGTGATAAAGTTAATGCAAATTTTACAGAACCTTTTGGTGGTTTTTTTTCTATATTTTGTTTAGGCATATATTATAACGTTTGATAATACATATAAAAAAAAGAGCCGCTATTGCGGCTCTTTCTAAGTATTTGACTTAATTAGTTATTACACTTCATTTAAGTCAGAAATAAATACTTTACCATAGAAATCTGGTCGTACCATCTTCTTAGCATACCTAGTCATGATACCTTTTCTAGGTGTAAATGATACTGGATCATACACTAGAGGTGTCATAATTAATGGAATGTAAGGAGCAAATACTGCACCTGTTTCAAGGAATTGGCTACCTTTGTAACCCATTAAAATAACGTTTTCAGTCATATAAGGGTTTTTATAAACAGTATATCTGTTATTGATAGCTCCAATCTTTTGAACACCCATGTTGAATTTATCTTTGTCTCCTGCAGAGTCAGCAGCAAATCCTGGGATTGATTCTAAAATTGTAGCAACTTTCGGAGAAATTACCATCCAGTTAGCACCACCTCGTAGTGTTTTCTGGTGTATTAAGTTAGAAACTTTTTGTAATTTAACACCTAAAGTTTGGAACCAAGACATTTTAGTGTAATATACACCTGATGTGTTAGCTGTTGAAGTAAATGTTGTGTTATTAGCACCACCTGCTGTAGTATTATTACCTACAGTCATGTCTTGTGCAACTTTAGCACTCCATGCTTCAACTGTGTCTGCATTCTTGATTAACATATCTAAGATTTCAAGATCAATTTCCATTGAAATATATTCACTTAAGATTGAAGTTAATTCTGCTTCAGCGTCAATTGAATGATAAGCATTAAGATCTTGAGCGAACTCAGGAGTCCATTGTGCTTTCAATTTACGTGTTTTAGCAGAAACTGTATCACTCTTCATTTGAACATTAATTTCTGGAATTTCTTGAGTTGATACTCCCGCTGATGGGAAAGTAGCTGAACCACTTGCCTCGAAGTCACCTACATCATTTAAGTTAACTGGTTTCTTAATATAAGTTAACGTTGGTGATGTTGTGTCAGCAGTTAAAGAAGCTGAAACCACAAATGCAAAACACTCAACAGAAACACTATCTATTGTATGAGTTTCAATTCTTGTAAATTGTGGGAAAACTTCTATAATACCAGATCCTTGTTGTATAGTAAATGCTCTAATAGCATCTGCGTCATATCCTGAAGCTGAAGCTGTTGGGACGACTATTTTTCTAATCTCTGCTGTACCATCAACATGTTGAAATCCTGCTAAAGATCCTGTTGCTAATATACCAACACTTGTTAAAGCTGCTTTAGATGCTGAAAATTCAGCATCCATACCTAAAATAGGCATACTAGCTAAAGATCCGTCAGCTGTTGTTCCTGCAGTTCCTACAGTTCCATCTAATGAAGCTGAATATCCTCCAACATTATCTGTAGCAGTTACTGCTGATTGTGTAATTGAGTAAGCAAATTCACCTGCTCCATAAAGACCTTTGTTAAAGTCACCGTCTGTTCTTTTAAGATCATCAGTAGCACCATAAAGTGATTCTCCTGCGCCTTTAAAGTTTTGTGCACTTCCATATCGGAAATCTAAATAGAAAATCAAACCTGCAGGTAAGTTCATTGGCTGTACTGAAATTAAGTCTTTAGCGACAATTTCACCGAATACTCTTCGTACTAATGGAAGAGCAACACCAGCCCATGCTTCACCAGCACCAGCGGAAACTGTAGTTCCTGCGTTAGTAGCAGAAGACTCATTTACCAGCTGTTTTGCTTGGTTTTCTAACAACATTGCCATGTTGTTTTTTTCTGTAGAATTGTCAAGTCCTTCTAATAAGCCTGATCTTTTCCATTTGCCTGCTAATTTGCCAGCTTGGTTTTGTAAGACTTGGTAAGGGCTTGCACCTTCTAATAATTGATTAACTGTGTTCATTTTTAAATTATTTTTTTATAATTATTCACTAATTTTAATATTCGCTAATTTTTGAAAACGATTTACCATGTTATCAGATTCTGAAATAATAGCTTTTTTAGGTGCAGTTGATTGTCCTGTTGACCTAGAGGCTATTCCTTTAAAATTTTCTTTCAAGGATCTCGTTTTGTTTTTACTTGATACTTTTTTAGAATTAGCAACTCTAAAAGTATCTTTGATTGTTTCATATATTAACTTAGCTTCTTTAGTGCTTTCTGCTTTATCTAATGTTTCAACAACTCTAAGTTTTTGAGCATCGTCTAAAGTATTAGCTTTAAAAATTCGGTTAACATATAATAATTTAGAATTCAATAAATTAACTTCATTAAGTTCACCTTTTACAGAATTAAAAGCTATTCTAGTTTCATTAAGTTCTTTTCTAACTTTATGGAGTTCAGAAACTTTATCTGCACATCCATTTCTTTTAGATTCGTTTAACCTAGAAATATTTCTTTTACCTGCAAATTTACCTCTAACAATACCCTTTCGAGCTTTGTTTTTAAGTAATCTTGATTCTCTTAATTTTGTTTTTCTTGATTTTTTATTTTCTAAATCATTAATTTCTTGAAGAAGTGAATCTAGGTCGAATTCCTCATTTTCGTTTAGACCTTGGTTAATGTCCTCAGCATTGTGATGGACTTTTTGTATTTGGTCAGCACGATAATTAGGGTATCCTACCGCTTCCTCTATTTCTTCTTCATCATCGTCAGCATTATCATCTTCTTCTAATTCTAATTCATTAAGAATTTCTTCCAAATCAATTTCTTCATCATCAAATCCACCTCTTACACCTTTTTCTAAATGTTTATCTTTCCTCATCATATCTTCTTCCATACCATCTTCATCTTCATCATACATCATTTCACCTAATTCTAGGTCTTTTTCATCCTCATCATACATCTCTTCTCCAAGTTCTTCAGATAATTTTGCAGATAACATATTTTGAAGTTTTGGTGTAAAGGCTTCTTCTAATGCAGATTTTGCATTTGCAAGAGCAACTTCACGAACAGCTTTAGCGTCAGCGATAGCTTCTTTTAAAATGTCTTTTGCCATTTTTTAATAGTTTTTTTCTCTTTCGAGTCTCGTTAATCAGTTATACGGGAAGTAAGGTTATTAAGAACCTTAATAGGGTTTATAATTAATCAGGGACGGTTTATTAGGAAACACGTATGTTTATTCCCCGATACATATATGAAAAGAATAAAAAAGGCACCCTAAGGTGCCTTTCTTTTTAAACTAAAGTAATTAATTACTTGTTTGTAAAAAATGACATTAAAATTACTAATACAATTAATCCTATAAATCCGCCATTTACTAGCATATCTACAAGAGCAGTCATATTACCAACTATATCAAATCCTAGAACTGAAGTTCCAGTTAATACAAACCATAAAATTGCTAATGGAATAATTCCCATAAAAACACCCGTAAGTCCTTTTATAAATCCATTTACCATATTAAATACATGTTCCATGATTTTTAAATTTTATTGTTAATACTCAGTTATTAAAACTTAAGGCCAAAACTAAGACCTAAATTGAAAGTTTCCGCATCATATGCGTAATTGAAAACAGGTGCAACGTAAGCTACTTTGTGAAAAGTAAACATTTTACCTAATCCGAATACCATGCCTTCCGTGCTAAAACCGTCAAGATTTAAATCAGCAAAATATCCTCCAAAGAAGTATCTTACAGATAAATCAAGATCCATGTCTTCTCCGGCTACATGAGCAACTGAACCACCTAAAACGATGTTATCAGTTACAGCGTATCCGATTGATGGGCTTACTGCCCAGTCAGTCCACGCAACATTCGCGATGTCACCTGTTCCAACATACCAATTACCTTGTGCATTTTGTGCGTTTACTCCAAATGCGAAGAGCAGTCCTAAAGCTAAGCTTAAAAATAATTTTTTCATAATTTTTGTTTTTGTTAATACTAAATAAATTGAATCCAAAGATAGTTGGACATAACTACCTTTTTGCTTTGATATTTTAATCTCTCATCGAGTGTGTTTTTTTCATGTAACCTTTTTGTTGTGCATACATATAACAGAAATATGGAAAAGCCACATTTTTTGTGGGAGTTTTTAAAGTTATGAACAATTAATTGTTCACTACTTTTTTAATTTTTTAAGAAGTTGTTTTATATATTCTTTAGCTTCTTGAAGTTTTATACTTGTTTTAGAGCCTTTATCTAATAAAGCTTTTAATTCTTGAGGGGTTAAATCAGAGATTTTTTTGGGTCTTGTTATTCCTAAATCTGGATCAACTATTGTCCCCATTTCTTTTTCTAATTTTTTAGCTACTTCGGGAGAAAAAGAAGCTTCTCTTCCACGAGTATATTGACCACTTTTTCTATCAAAACCTAATTTTCCAGCACCCATCCAAGATGAACTTTGAAGAGTACCTCCTTTCATAGCATCAAATAATTCTTCTTGATCTAAATATAATTGATGACTACCTGTTAAACCAGTTGTTAAGGTCCATTTAAGTAATCTTTCTCTATCATCTTGCATGTCTCCTTCTTGCCCAAACGCTCCCATTATTTTTCCTAAATCTCCAGGAAATAATTGATAATTAACATCTAATTCTGCTAATTGTTCTATATAATCATCTAAAAATCTATTAACATCTCCATCTTCTCCAAAATCAGCATGTATTACATTTTTATTTCTAGAAGCCCAATATACAAAATATAAAAATAAAGCTTCACCAGATAAAGTAGTAGAAACTTCTTGCCATGAAGAATCATTTACAATTTTTTCTCCTTCTTGATCATTTCCTCCTCCTGGAGCTATTCCTTCATTTGTCCAATCTCTATACCATTTATTTGCTACTGTTAAAATGCTTTGTAAAGCTTCTTGAGCATTATGTAATAGTTGTTGAGCTTTTTCTTGGTCATTTTGAGGTTGACCATCCTCAAATTCTACTAAAAGAGTATTAATGCCTGCTAATTGTTGAAATCTTTCTACTAATGAATTTTTCATAATTTTAGCATTTACACATGCCTGTATTATCGCAAATTATATCTCTAATTATATTATTTACTTTTGTGTATTTGTATTTTGGGGTTATAATTTTATTTTCAGCAATAGTCATAAAAGCTCCATGTGTAGAAGGAGTAGAAACAAAATCAAAACAAAGTAATTCAAAATCATCTTGAACTTCTAAAGTACCTTCATTTAAATTTTCTTCTACTGAACCCATACCTCTTGAACTAATACCTACTGTAATACCAGCAGCAAATAGAGCTTTTAAAATATTTCCTGCAGGTGTACTTAATATTTCTACTTTACCTACTACATCATCGCCATCCCACCAACAGTCTTTTACAGTATGAGATACATTTTGTAAGTTAATTATTGAACTTTCTGGGTGGTCTAATTCACCCATTGCTCTATTATCTGCTACGGGACCATCTATATAATTTTGAATTTCTCTACCTAATATATCTTTAGGATAAACTCTACCATTTTGATTTTTAGCTTCTGCTCTTTGAAGGACTCCTTGAACCATTAAAGGTTTATTTTCTTTAATAGCTTGTTCTGCTAATTGTTTATTTACTTTAAAAGGTCTATATTCTGTTAATAGCATTTTTTTGTTTTTTAATTAGTAGCATCTAACCACTTTTGTACATCATGATCCTGTTTAAATTTATCTGCAAATGATCCTCCATCTGTTTCATCTTCTGCTCCTGCATCGGTATCTATTTTTTTAGCTACCATATCTTCTAATCTTTGAATTATAGATGTTATGTTTCCATCTGCCATCGCATTTAAGACTAATATTATTAAATCATCAAGGTTATCTATTTCACTAGGGCTAGCATCTTTACTATACTTTCCATCTTGGATATCAATAATTAATTGTCTTAAAAACTTAATAAGTTGAGTTTCAGATTTAGTTGAAGGTAAAGTTACTCCAGCTACTGTTTCATCATCTTCTTTTATCAATGAAGGTTTTTTACTGTATTTATGGTCTATTACCCATTTTTTATAATTAAATTTTCCCATAGTTTTATTTTTTATTCAACCCATTTAGCGTTTTTACCTTTCCAACGATTTTTACTAGGGGCAAATGCTGCGGGGGTTGCAAATGCTTCACCTGCACCTGTGCTTATTGAAGTGCCTGCTGGTCCTGCTGTTGTGCTTACTTCATCTAATTCTGGAAAACCAGCTAAAGGGTCTCCAAAGGGGAATCCCTCATCATCTAATGCGTCTCTAAATTCTTTAGCATGTTTTTTTGCCATTTCAGCAAAGGGTAGTTCATCATTGTCAGTATAAAATACTTTTAATGCATCTAATATTTCACCATATGAATACATCTCTGCTAAATCTTTTACAGCTTTATTTAATGTTCCTGAGGGAACTTCTTGAGGAGTCTTTGATTTTTCTTTATCCATCATTTGTCGAATTGCTCCTCTTTTTAATTCATCATCCTCTAAATCTGGAGTAAAGTCATCAGCTTCGGTTAATTTATTTTTTAACCAATGTTTTGCTTGCCATTCGTGTATATCAAATTTTTTAGCCATGGATTGTTTTTAATTCATTTACAAGTTCATAATAGTTTAACAAATTTGAAACATTATCATCGTGTACAGATGATTTTTTACAAAGAGGTTTTATTAAATCTTTAGTTTCTTTTAATTTAATAACAATTGCTTTATCTTTAACTTTTTTAGAATAATTAGTTAGTTCTTTTTTAACTTTTTTTATTTCTTCATTTATATAAAGCTTAAGTGAAGGACTATTAGTAACACTGTTAACATATTCTTTTAATAATATTTTTTGGTTATCTGCTAAGTCTTTATACTTATCATTAAATTTTTCTAAAATAACTTTATAAGCAAGTAATTTAGTTGATTTATCTTGTTTATTAAAATTTTCTAAAACCGAATTTGTTGTTTTTTTAACTGGCTTTTCAATTATATTTTCTAAAAGAGTAGTTTTTGATTTAACTATAGATGTAGGAGAAGCTTCTTTATTTTCAAGTAAATTGTAAATTGAAGCCATTACTTTATAGTTATTTATCTTTGCTTTAAAAAAATTATTTACATTATATGTATCCTTAATTTCTTTAATTAAATTATATTTTTCTCTTCTTAATTGACTCTTGTTTAAATTTTCATGAGCTTTTATTAATTCTTCAATTAACATTGTTGCTTGACTCTCTTTTTTATATTTTTGAGTAGCTAACGTATGGTAAATTTTATATTCTTTTAATAGCTCAGTTTTAGAATTAAAATGTTTCTTTAAAAAATTTAAAGACTGTGGGTTTTCTCCTGCAATAGTATCAGAAGTTAATTGTCTTGTTAAGAGCTCGAATAAAATTCCAGTATTCTTGTACTTAGAATGTTTTTGTTTCATTTAAAATTGCAATTTATCTGGATATAAATATATGCTTATTTCTAAGACTTAATGTTTTCTTCAGATAAAAGCCCATTTTTTTCCTCTTCTTTTAAAATTTGTTTTTTATTTTTAAATTTTTGTAAAGATTTTTTTAAACTAGCTCTTTCTGCTAACCCTATATCAGCGGGTCTATCTACTGTTAGGTCTTGTTTACCTAGAGGATCTCTACTAAAATTGCCTTTATCAGAGCCATAATTTTGAGGTTTTTCTATAGGTCTACCTGGGTCTTTTTCATCATATCCTGTTGGTACTTGAGCAGGTCCTACTGCTTTGTCTCTTTTATTACCATACAATGAAGCTAAATCATGAGGGGTACCATATGATACTCCTGATTCTACAGGATCATTTCCTTCATTTTCAATTTGAGATAACCTAAACTTACTCATGGCATCCTCTACCATAGCTTCTTTTTCTATATCATATTGATCTGGAGATAAACCAAATACATTTTCATATACCCAATCTTTACTAAAGATTTTATTATCTATCATATTTTGAGCTACTGTTGTTTTAGCTGTATATAGTTCTACTTTTTCTTGTTCATATACAATAGAAGGGGTTGTTAATTCTAAGGAGAAATCAACTAGTTGGTTATCATCAAATCCTTGTGAATATAGGTGTACTAAAGCTATTTTTGTTAATTCTGATTCTATAATTCTTTGAACTCGTTCTACTGTTCTAGCAAAACGAATATCCATACCCGCTAGGGTTGATTTTCCTTCTACTCCTTCTTCATACCCTAAAAATGGTTTAGGTATTTTAAGAGCAGCCATCATTTTATGTTTTAAATATTCAATATCAGTAGTACCATCATAATCTAAACCCTTAGTAGTATCAATTCTTGTTGAAGCATCATTACCTCTAATAGGAATAAAGAAATCTTCAGTAATATTTTGCATATTATATTTTAAATTATAATCACCTGTATTTTGATCTATATATGGTGTTTTTTTCATTTTATTAGCTGTATCCGCCATAAATTGTTCTACTTGATCCGCATCGGTATTACCAATATTAATATAAAATACCCTTTTTTCTGGGGCTCTCATTATTCTATGGATTAACATTGCATCCTCCATCAGCATTAACTGTTTAAATACTTTACGAGAAGGTTCAAGATAAGATCTACCATATGGAAGGTAATTAGAATCTGTTAGTAATCTAAAATGTGCTACTTCATAATTTTCTAAACTAAATTGGTCTCTTCTAATTGTGTTTGTAGCACCGCTAGCTAAACCATTAGGATCAAGTGTAAATCTAACATAAGAAGGATTTTCTGGGTCTGTTCCTTCTTCCCTTACTACCTCATAAACAGATAAAGGAAGAACATTATATACTCCAAATTTTTCAGAAACTTCTAATTTTAAATACATGTCTCCATATTTACACATATTACGAACCCATGTAGGAAGATTAAATTCTATATTTAAAACATCATAAAATAAATTATGTAATACTTTTCTAATATTTTCGTCTGAAGAATTAATATTTAAAACATCTCCATACTCATTTCTATTAGTACATTCATCTGATATAATATCAAGAGCAGCTGCTATAATAGGATCATGATCCATAGCTTCATAATCACTATAAAGCTGAAGTCTCATTGATTGATAGTTAAGAGTAGGATTATATTGTAAAGAAGAACCTACAGGTTTATGTAAACGTGTAAATCTATCATAAAGTGAATTTGTAGCTAGGTTTCCATATTTTTGGATCCTACCTGTATCCATTATTTTTAGTCTTTTTCCTCCTACATTACGAATAATAACGTCACTTGAAAAAAGTCTTTGTAATCTTGAAAATAAACTAGTATCTGCCATATTGTTTGTTTCTAATACATATTAATCTATAAGCCAAGTCAAATCTTGTTGGCCCTTATCTCCCATGTCTTGTATCCAACCTGCTTGTTTTTTATCGGGTCTACTGGTATAAATAGCAGGAGTACTTCTACTCCAGTTATTTAATGCAGCATTTGTTAGGCTTAAACCTTGTTGTGCAAACTTAAGTGCTGTGTCTCTAACATAACATGCAGTAGCTAAAGACATAACTAAGTCATCATTATACCCTGTTTGGGCTTCTGCTTTTCCATTTTTCCAAATAAAAGTACGCATTTCTTCCATGGTTCTTTTTCCTTGAATATTAATTGATTTTTCTCTTAAATAAGCATCTAACTTTCCTATTACTAAGGGTCTTGTTTTTAAAGACATAGTAAAACCAGGGACCATTTTTGTAGTATCTATTATATCATGCCCTTTAGCTAAAAAAGCATCTGCATTTGTTGCTGCTTCTCCTTTAGGAGAATAATATAAATTTTTATATCCTTTATCTATAACTACTTGTATTGTATTCCATCCTATATTTGCATTTTCAATAACAAGTAAAGCATTATTATATTCTGTAGCAATAGCTACTAACATATGGCCAAATTCTTTTGTGCCTATTTGAGATTTAAATTCTCCTATTTGTTTACATTCTTCAATATCAATAATATGAAAAGCAGAATAATCTTGACTATCACCTCTTGCTACATCTGCTACTACTATATAATTTCTATTATAATCGGGATATTCCCAAATATGAAGTCCTCCTTCTATACCTCTTTTTTCTAAGGGATCACATATAGTAGTAGCTTCATAATGGTTTAATAACTCAGGAGCAAAAACAGTATTACCTGAAGTTGTAAAATCACAATCACATTCTTGAGAGGCCATTCTAGGTCCTAGTTCATCTTCTTGTTGACGTCTCCAAGCTTCATCTCTTTCAGGATGTACTGTCCAAGGTAATCTAATAGGTAAGAATCCATTTTCTCCTGTTTCTGCTTTAACCCACATTCTATGAAAAAAGTTTCCAGTTCCATTAGGTGTAGATAATACAATTGCTCTACCCCCTGTTGATAATGTTTGTTGTGATGATGCCCAAATTTCTTCTATTCTGTTTTCTTCAATAAAAGCGGCCTCATCAATTATTAGTAAAGAAATTGCTTCTGATCTACCAGCATCACTTGCTGCTGATACTGCTTTAATTTGTGAACCATTTTTAAGCCGAAGGGCTAATTTATTATTTTCTTCAAAACCAAGTTTAAGCCAAGAGGGTAAATTTTCATACATAAATTTTACCTTTGTTACTAGATTTTTTGCTGTGTCTTGTTTTGTTGCGATTACTAATACATTTATATCTTTTTGAAATAACATATGCCATAAAGACATACCTGCTGAAAGAGTAGATATACCTAATTGTCTGGATTTAAGTATAATATTTCTTTCATTTTGATTTAATAAATTTAAAACTTTTTCTTGAAAGGTAAATAAATTAAACTGAATACGACCTCTTGTAGGGTGTTGAATCATACAGTACTTTTTCATAAAATATACAGGATCTTTTGCACATTTTAAGTACTCTTGTTTTATTATTTGTTTAATATTTTGTTGAGACATATATTAATACATATTATCTAAAACCGATTTTATTCGATTAACTCTATCTTCTGTAGTACCAGATATATCTATTATTATACATTGATCTCTATATTCTGATATTATTTCTTTTATCTTATCGTCAATATATACTCTATATTTTTCATCTGTTTCTCTAATACCATTATCTTCTATAGGTATAGAAAGATCATTTATATAAAAAATAACACTATATTCTTTTATAAGATGTTTTAGTGTGTTCTTTAAAGTATTTTTTTCTTCTATATTCATAGCTTCAGATAAAGCACAAAAAGCCATAACATCAATTATAGTTCTATCTGTTATCATTTTTTCTTGCATTAATTCAGCTGACCTTTCAGCTGCAAATACAAGTTGTCCCTTAAATGTTGAATCTGTATTTAAAGGTATTCCTAATGAATTTAAGTATTTGCTACGTTCTGTAGCGAATTTGTAGTCTTTAAATATATTTTCTTTTTTTAAAGCATTTACTAATGTAGTTTTACCTACACTCATTGTTCCACATAAACCTATTTTCATATTAAAATCTCGCTGTTTTTATTGTTGAGCCTGATTGTTTATACCAAGGTAACCCTTCTCCTGATTTTTTAATATCTTTCCATTCATCCATTGTATATTGAATCCCATTTAAATAATATTCTTTTATTTTTTTAGATTCATTTATTAAAGCAGGACCTTCCCAATTATGAAGTTTATTTTCTCCATTAATTTCTAAAGTATAAGCAGTTGTTTTAGAACCATCTTCTTCAATTTTAAATGATTTTCTTCTTTTAAATTTTTTATTACCTCCAGTTCTTTTAAAACCTTCTACATCTAAGTGATCAAAATCTCTCATATTTTTAATTATTTTTTTATTATACTTTCAGCAACATAAGTACCTTGAGCTCCTGATACTGTAATGCCTCTTGCTGATAATGCATCACCTACGAAATAAACATTAGGAAACCTAGTAAGACTTAAATTTTTGTAATTTACTAATGGTTCAGGTGATAAATATTTTACTTCTGGCATATAAATACCCCAATCATCTTTTAATGTTGGGAATATTTTTGTCATATCTTTAATAAAATCTATTATATGGTTACCATATTCCCCTAATGCATCAAATAAGGGTTCTGTATTTTCTACTACTACACATCTAACTAAATTGCCTTCTGATGTTTTTGAAGGTATTCTATTACTAGGTGAGTAATATGTACCAGTTTCCCCTACTTGTAATTTTTTAACTGCTTCTCTTGACCAATCAAATGGTTTATCTATACCTCTAATTTCCATTAATATACCAAAATTAGTCATATCATTTCTATATGCTTCATCTTTTTTAGCATGACCATTATAAGAATGATTACCATAAGTATCTTCTACAGCAACATAAGCAGCATTATTATTTGTACAAAATGATCTTAAACTTACATTTTCTAATTTTCTATATAATTTAAAATCATATGATATATCAATTAATTTTTGAAAATGATGTTGTGGTGCTTCAAATCTGACTCCTATTTGTACTGGTTTAGGTTCTGTTGGTAAATCATATTTTTCAGCTAATTGTTTTCCAAAATCAATTCCTGATTTACCTACACCAAAAATAAGTCTATTATAATTAAATTGTGAAATATCTGTGTAAACTTCTTGTTTATCAAAATCAATATTAGTTACTTTTTCTTTCCATCTAAAATTAACTCCATTATCGGTCAAATATGTATACCAATTCTTGCCAATTTCATGTAGATAATCGGTTCCTATATGCCATACAGGGAACAGGCGCAAACCAAAATAAGGCTTGATAAATTCTGGTTCTTCTACTGGATGAGAACATTGAATTACTTCAGGTTTAGGATGGAATCTTCTAAAATTATCAATAACTTGATCCATTAATTCCATAGCTTTTTCATCACCACAGTATTTAGACATATGACCACCTATAGATGTATGGTAAGTTAATTTACCATCTGACCATCCACCAGCACCCATAAAACCTGTCATTACTTCTTCAGGTTTACGATTAAAAGGATCATTACCCATATCAATTATAGTAATGTTACCTTTATAATTGTTATCAACTAATTTTGTAGCCGCATTTACTCCTGCGACTCCTGCTCCTATTATTAATGTATTTTCCATATTGTTGTATATAATAAAAAAAGAGCTGTAGACCAAATAAGGCCACAGCTCTTTAAAATATTGACTTAGAATCGTTCGGCTATGAATCGAACTTTATGTTACTTGCATTTACAATTTGAACAACACCATTTTAAACATACTTGTTTAAAAGTTATAAGGGTTATCAAATTACATATAAATTGTTTCATGTTTTAATAATATTTAATTTGTATTAAATACATCCTGATCCTCCAGAATATGCATCACATTCATGTCCATAACACCATTCGCTGTAACCAAGTGCTCTACAAATCCAAGAAAGTATACGAGGATCAGCACTATTAACGAAATCTGGAACCTGTCGCAGAACAGGAAATTTGTTTGTGGTTTGACTATTTGACATTGGTTGTTGTGATCTTAGTCGTTGTTCTTTTACCTTTTCAATTTCTTCTTGAATAAGGTATTTTAAATGTCTTAATTTCATTTTTTATTTAATTTTGTAATTTTTGTTTTATTAAAATGGCCACCAAAAACACTGACCATCATCATACCCTCCATCGTAATCACACTGTACCCAATCATCTACTTTTAATAAGAAATTATATACATCCTCAAATATATTTGCGTCTACGTCACTAGGCTTTATACCTTGTGCTGACATCATTCTACTTACAGGACCATTTCCGAATGCTGGAGATGTGTTTGGTGCTGGTCTACCTGAAGAACCACCTCCTACTGGAGATACATTTGGTCTACCTGAGTTAGGACCACTTCCTACTGGAGATGTGTTTGGAGGTGACATTGGTTTTGGGCCACTTCCTACTGGAGATACACTTGGTCGTTGTTCTTTGATTGTTTTTAATTCTTCTCGAATTATTCGTTTTAAGTCTTTTATTTTCATTTTTTATTTCTTTTTTCAAGTGATCTTCCCCCAAAATAGGCACCAATCACTGTAATTAGTACAAGTTGAAGCAAATCTGTCCATTTTTCCTCAACAGTAAAACTTATTGCTCCTGCGTCAATAAATATCATAAGAACTGTAGAGACGACAAGAAATATAAGAACTAGGGGCCTTACGTTTTTACTTAGCCAACTATCTGAATTCATATCCGCTTTCCATCGATCAGTTACATTTTTCTGTAGTTGGGCTTCATGGTTTAGGATTAATTCTTTTAATTTTCTTTTTGCTTCTAATTTTTCATCATCAGTAGTAATTACATCATCTAAAATACTACCTACAGAGTCTACTAGTTTACTAGCTCCTCCTGAAATTAATTTATTTAATATTCCCATAACTATTGGTATTTAAAATTATCTTCGAAATCTCTAAGTAATAGATTTCCTTCTAAATATGCTTCTTTTTCCATATTTCTCATATGTTCATCATCTTGAGCATATGTAGGTGAAGAAGCATCACCTATTTTTAAATCACCTCTTTCATTTTGAACGTGGTGTATCATTTCGTGACAAAAAGATCTAAGTACATCTTTAGGATGTCTATTCGTTATAAATACAACAATTGTTGATTCCTGAGGATTATAATAAGCAGTACGACCAAAAACTTTTTTAGCATTTTCTTTATCTTGTCTTAAGATAAGTTTAGGTGCTTTTTGAATATCAAATTTATTCTTAGCCGTTTTATATAATTTTCCAAATGAGTCTCTATATTCCATTATGCTTCATCTTCAGGTCCCCCTCCTGCTGGAGGTGGTGTAGGTTCTGGGGTTGGTGCTGGTGGTGGTGGTGGGGGAGATGGAGGTTTACTTCCCCCTCCTTTTTTTCCTTTTGGTTTAGGTAAATCTCCTAATAAATCATCTAAAGCTCCCTCATCTTCATCATCTTTCTTTTTCTTTAAGGGGCCTGTCATTAATTTATTTATATGTTTAATAGCATAATTTACTTCATCGGTATTTCCTAAGAAATATTTTTTAGAACCTATTTCTACTGCAAGTGAGAAAGATTCATATATTATATCAAAATATTGTCCATTCAATAGAAATACTCTATATGAAGGAGGGATAGAATTAACTGCTTTTAAATTTTCTACAAAACGAATTAAAGGTTTCATTTTTAAAGTATTTTTTAAAGCGTCTTCAATTTCAGGAGGTATTGAGTATCTAGCTACTATTTCATTTTCTCCTATTAATCCAGAAGCTAATTGTTTAGGTTCTTCTTCATATCCTAATTCTTCATCTGTTAAAGGGACTCTTTTAAATTCTTTAGATTCTTTGTCAGCGAGTTCTATTTCTAATTTCATTTTTTGGAAATTTTCATATTGTTTTTTGATTTTTCCTAAAAATTGTTCTGGGACTTGGATACCCTCTTTAGCATAATATTGCATTATTTCTTCATTAGTTAACCCTTCATCATATTTTTTCCATATTTTTCTTACAACTCCTTCTCTTAATGCTTTATTTTTATAAGCATCCATATACTCCATTAAATTATGGTTTTTTCTTGAATTTATATATTCTTGGTATAATTTTTCTTTCATTTCTTTAAGAGCTGATTTTTGTTTATTTGTTTGTTTAACTAATTGTTGGTGAGCCTTTTTAGAGGCGGCGCTTGATTTTCCTAATGCTACATCTGATTTTTGATCAGCATCTTTTGCTTGTTCTTCTGCATCTAAAGCTTGATCAAATTGTTGTTTTTCTTGTTGTACTTCTTGTGCTAAAGCAACTAGTTTTTCTTTTAAAGCTTCTAGTGTTGCTAATTCTTCTTCTGATGGATTTGAAATTCTTTCTAATCTAGAAAGTTCTGCTTTTCCTGCTATTAATGTTTGTTTTTTTTCTTCATACTCATCATATTCTTGTGCTTTTTTTGCAGAGGCATTCTGTACTGCTTTTTCTGTACCTGAAGCCGCTTGTTGATTTTGAGCAGACATTTTATTTAAATTAAGTTTTGATACTTTAAGTGTATTATCTAAATTTTTAAGATTATTTTTGTTTGTATCTTTGTTTATAGCAGCGATTTGTCTGTCAAAATCTTCCCATATTCCTGGGGGTCTACCTGTTTTTGTAAATCTGCTTTTAGCTACATTTAGACCTTTAGTCAAATTAGTAGCATCACCATAAGCATCTGCACCATCAAATCCTACTTGTTCAAGATAAGTTCGAATAACTTTTCTTAATTGTTCAAATTTAACCATTTTTTTTCTATTAAAATTATTAAATGCAGGTTCATTTGTGTAATGTCCGCCATCACCTCCATACCCTACACTTTTATCCATGTAAGCTTTTTGCATTTCTGTTTTCTCATCTGGATAAGGTCTAGGAGAAGTTATACTATTACCATCGCCAGCGTTTCCACCACTAGCTCCAGTACCAGTATATTCTGTAAGGAATTTATTAATTAATTCCCTTAGTTGTTTTTCCTTCTCTATATTCATTTAATTCTTTATTTAAATGTTCTAGACGTAACTTAGCTGCTTCTTTAACTTTTTTAGTTAATTCTTTTTTATTTACTCCTCCAACCCATCTTTCAACATCACCATTTTCAGAAACAAAGTCTTTATTTGTTTCATTAATAGCCTCTAATAAATATGTTTCTGTTTCCTTTACTATATCTACTGAATTTTTTAATTTCAATTCTTTTATATAGTTGTCATATTGGTTATACGTATGTATTTTGTGCTCAAACTTTATAACACATTCATGACATTTTTTATGTACTTTATAATTATCTTTATCTAAATGATGTTTCATTACTTTACTACATTCAGGGCAAAATAAAGGTACGAATACTTCTTTTTTTATTTTATCAAGTTTTGAAACTGTTTGTTTAATACCATCTTTAATGGTCCATGTTTTTTTATTTTCAGTCCAAACATCTCCTTCTTTATACTCAATTCTTTTTTTCTTATAACCGATTTGAGTTTCAGATGAAGAACCTGCATTACCTGTAATTAGGTTTCGCATTCTTTCTACATCTTTTCTTTTAAATTCTTTTTTTAACATAACTTTTTATTTAATTTATTGGATTTCCATTTTGATCTGCTCCAAAGTCTTTACATAATTCCTCTAACGTTTCCCAATCTTCATAACCAGGATAATCTACATCTTCAACCCAATCATGACCTTGATAACCATAATTATTTAAGTTAGTATAAAAGTTAAATATTGCTTCATAATCTTGACTATGATCTGCACCACCATAACCTTCAAATCCTTGAGGATTAACACCTGGATTACAAGGAGCCATAAACATATAATTCCCACCATTCCAACCATATTCACCATCACAATTAGCTCCTGGAGCATTAAACGTATGGATGCTTGGCATACGTGCCCAAGCATTTGAAGGACAACTACCTCCCCATTTTTGTACACCAAAACTTGATACATCTTGATGATTAAGAGGAGCCCAATAAGTAGAATAATTAGATACTATCCCCGATGGGTTTCCACCAACTATTTCAAGACGTTTTGTATTACATTGTCTACACTCAAACCAATAACAACAAGCATTATTTGCATCTTCTCCACAAGCTATTTCTGCTTCTGGATCATAATTTATAGCTGCAGGGTCAGTGCATCCTATTATAGCAGTGTTTGGGACATATGGTCCTTTTAATTTGTCTTTTACAGGAACTGAAGTAGATCCAGGATCTAATCTCTTAGGATCTTTAATAGGATCTTTAATAGGTTTTTCCCTTTTAATATCCCTTTGTTCCTTTATAATACTTTTAATAATTGTTCTAAGTTTTAATTGTGTTAGTTTCATTGGCTTTTTTTTTATTAATTTTTAATCTATTTCATCTATAGGTGTACCATCTGCTGTAGCTCCCATTTCCATACATAATTGTTCGAATTCATCATGAACATCAGTTGATCTTGTATCTTGATAATCCTGTTCTACCCAGTCTAAACCCGTCCAATATCCATCTGGAACATAACTCCAAGCACCACAAACATTATTCGAATTACCATCAGCGTAATTACTTGTATCTCCATAAGAGGGAACATGTGTACTTAATAATTGAGGTGAAACAGGAGGAACGGGAGCATAAAACCCACCAGTTTTTGCGTATACAAAACTGAATGGATTAACTCCTGTAACTATAAAATCACAATCACCAGCGTCACATTCATTATATCCAGTATATACTGATACCACATCAATCATATTCCAATAATTGCTTGGACAATATATACATTCTAAACGTCTACAACATGAATTGTCATACTCTTCTCCACAAGGCATATCTGCTTCAGGGTTATAATTTAAAGCTGCTGGGTCTGTACAACCTTCAATAGCGTCTGGTCCATAAAGTCTATCTTGAGGATACCAACATGAACCATCATCTATTTCTGCATCTTCCTCATAATTAAGAGCTTCAGGGTCTGTACATCCTCTTCTTTTTGGACCTTTCATAGGAGGGGCTTTACCAAAATCTTTTGGAGGAGTATTAACTTCTTCACATTTACATGTTAAATAGCTAAAATAAAGTCCTGAACTACATATTTGGGGAATACAATCAGGGTTATTTGGATTAGAGGGTAATGAAGGACCCCTGTCTAAACTTTTTATTTCAATAAGTTTTTTTATTTCTTCTTTTATGTATTGTTTAAGTTTTTTCATTTTTATAACTCATCTATAGGTGTACCACTTTCATCACATCCTAAAGTTATACATAAATCATTCATTTGTTCTGCCCATCCTCCAAGTCTATAAATTGGTATACTTGCTCCTAAAAATGGACTATTATCCCATTGTACTATTTGACCTGTTAAGTCTTCAGGAACCCAGTTATGATAACAACCTGTTACAGTTTCATAAGTATTATCACATTGAAGATCTTGTGATTCGTCAGGATAAAACCATTGTTCTCCATCACGAATAGAAAATCCTTCACTACTGTTTTGTTCAAAACTACAATAATATCCTCCTTCTACTGATTCCATAGGGATACCAAATTGACTAAAAACTTGTTGAGGGTTATATATGTCAATAGGATGCCAATAACCTCCAATAGTTGCAGATGACATATTATAAGCTCCTGATGGAGGGTCTGTTGATATTATTTGTTCTTTTAATAGTTTTGATTTTTTAGGAGTAGGAGCAGGACCTTTTGCATATTCATGAAGTGAAGAAACACCTTCTCCTATAGTTTTATTATGAGTTAGAATTCCATTTGCAAAGAAAGTTTTATCTTTATCAAGTGAGAAAATATATGTTTGAACTTCTTCTATGTTTTCATTAATAGATGTTATTTTAGATTCTATCAATTTATCTTCTTGTAATAATAAACAAGTATCTCCTACTTCTAATGAGTAAATTTTTTCACTTATATTATATCTTGCTTCTGTTAATTGAGGTTTATATGAAGACCATCCTTTTCCTACAACCCAGTATGGGTGATCGAATGTGTTTTTATTAGTAGTATGACTAAATTCAATAACAATCATATCATCATGTAATGGTTGTTTTAATTCTGTTACATTAGCTTCACTTAATTCTTTGCTTTCTTCATTCCATGATTTTACTTTATCATCGATTTTAATTTCTTCTATTGGTTTAGTTGTTCCGTCTGCCATAGTAACAAGTGTTCCTGCAGCAAAACAAAAATCAATATCACCACCAAAATAATCTCCAGCATCATCTATAATTCCATCTCCATCATCACCATAATAATCTATATCCTCTAAATCAGGACAATTCCCACATAAACTAACACATTGTTCGTAATTCATACAAGTAGTTCCCAGTCCTGGAAATTGACTATATGAATCACAATATGTTTCACATGGATTAACTTGATCAAATTGCCAATCATAAGTAAGAGTAGTTGTTGGACATATAGAACATGTTAAATATTTACAAGAACCATCATTCATTTGAGCTTCAGGATCATAATTACATGCTGCGGGATCGGTACATCCAGGAATTCCTCCTATCATACCATCTCCTTGATAATATTGACACCAGCTATCATTAGCAGGTATAAAAGCATCAGGTAATTGATCTCCAACACATAAAAAATCATTCATATTTAAATCTTCTGGAGGGGGAGAATAAGGATTTCCTGCTGGGTCCATTCCTGATGTAGATGACCAAATAGCTTCTACATTATCACAATAATAAGTACCAGATAATGGATCACTACAACCTTTTAAATACCAACATAAATCATTATTTGTATGTATTGGTGTATCAGGACCTTCTGGGACATAATTTGCTGCTAGGGGGTCTTTACATACGGGGTCAACTAATGAGGGGTCTATACCTTGCCATCTTTCTTTATCTTTTTCACTTTTTCCTTCACATTTACATGTATTATAATTGAATTTTTCTCCTGGTGGACAATCTATAGGTATACCCTCACAATCTCCTGAAGGGGTAGGGTCAACAGGTGCAACTTCGTCTCCTTTAGGTTGTCTTATTGGTCTAGAAGGAGGTCTTTGTGTTTGTTCTAGTATAAACCTTTTAATAATTTCCCTAAGTTTTAATTCTTTTCTAGTCATTTTAATATTATTGTCTAGTTGGTGTTATTGGTCTTTCAGGACCTCCTGTATTTAAATTAAAATCTGTATCATCGTCTGGAAAATCAGCAACATCACCAGAGGGTACAATGTCACGTGGTGGTTCTAAAATATTCTGAGAGCCATCACCTTGTGGACATGTACTAAGTGGTTTATTAACATAATTAAATGTTGGAGGTTCTTCTATATCTATAATTCTCCAAGTAGCATTTAAATAAGTATCTTTACTAGTACCTCTATCAGGTCTAGATAATTTTGTTTTAATTTTATCTTTAATTTTTTGGTTTATAGGTACTACATCTCCAGAATTTCCTACTTTTTGTTTTCTTATTCCTCTATCTTGTTCTTTAATTAATGATGTTGCCTCATCATTATCTATAGCTGCCATTGAACTATCAGAAGTTTGTGTATCATCTGGGTCTGGAACTTCAGTATAAATACACCAATTATTTGCGTTTTGACCTAGATTCTCTAAACATCCTTCTAAACATGCACCATAATCATTACAAGAATTTGGATTAGGTTCATCATCCTCTAATAATGTTTCTTTATTTTCATCAATAATATTTATGAAAGGAACCTCATCCCAATCTTGACACATTTCTTCACAATTAGACAATAAATTAAATCCTGTGTCACCACATGAACCATCATCATTTGTTGCATCTGGATTATAGTTATCTGCATCTGGATCTGTACATCCCCATATTATAGGAACTCCATCAAAAGTAGTACCTGGCCCAGTATAACTACCACCACCATATTCTGCACATATATCATTGAAAGCTCCTGCCTCCTCCATACAGTTCATGCCCTCAGGGCAATTCATCTGTGGCAAATTACCTTCTTGTTGGTTAAAGATATATGATTGGTAAGAATTTCCTCCCGCATTTGCCATGCAATCTTGTGTATATGTCGTAGGGTTTCCATTCCAAAATAGGTAACCTACACCTGCATCTTGAATAGCTTGACTTACTTCTTGACCAAAATCAGTAAAAAGATAACCATTTGGAAGTGGAACAGGGTACCAATAACCTCCCATAATACCACCTGAAAGATATCCAAGATTTGAAAATGGAGGGTTATATCCAAAGTAGTCAGGATCTCCATTTGGCCAAGCATCTGGATAAAATTCTATAGGACACCAGTTACATTGTATAGATGTAGGTTCATCCCCTTGTAAGCTATCATATGTACAACATGTATTTTCATATACGAATCCACCACTTTCTTCACTACAAGGTATAGTAGCAGTTGGATCATAATTATCTGCAGGTTGTGTTGGGAAAGGAGGTTCAAAACCACCACCCTCTTGCATGTAATAACCATCATCCATACAACCTACACACGATTCATAATCACATGCGTTAGGAGCCTCAACTTGTGCTGCTTCATTATAATTACAAGCTTCTGGATCCATACAACCTTCTATTTCTGATGCTACTGGAACATCATCCCAGTCTTCTATACCAGGACCATCAGGTACTATAATTCCTGAATCTAAATATGCATCATTTATGTTAGGTGTTTCTCCCTCTATTACTAGACAATCTATTATTCTTTCTTCTTGGTATGTGTAATAAATTTCGGGATCACATTGTATTGCAGTTGTTCTTTTACAGTATTTACAATCTTCACCTTCTGTATTTGCATCTGGGTTATAATTAAATGCATTTGGATCCATACATCCTTCTATAGGTTCTACAGGACAAAGATTAGAGAAACAAACTACACTTCCATCCCAACATGTAACTCCTATTCCTGGGTCTCCTGCATATTGGCAAGCTCCCTCTGGTTCTATAGTAGCAACTGACATATAATTACAAGCTGTAGTATCCATACATCCTTCTATAGGTGGGCAACTATCTTCACTACATTGATAAGTAGTACCACACCAATATTCTGCAAAAGTACATGAATTATCATCTATATTAGCTGATGAATTATAATTACAAGCGGATGAATCCATACAACCTGGAATCTCTGTCACACAACTTCCATCATCAATATCTGCTTCTTCATCATAATTATCTGCAGTTGGGTCTGTACATCCCCAAGAACAAGGATTTTCTCCTAATCCTGTTGGATCACAAGAAAATATACAATAGGCATCATCAGGCATATTTACACCATCATTACAAGTAACTTCTCCTGTAAGAGGTTCATTTAATTCTCCATTATCATCAATAGCACAATCATAATTAATAGCTCCTTGGTTTCCACAACCAAATATTCCTGGAGTACAATTTCCATTATCTTGTGTTGCCTCTGAATCATAATCTGGTGAATCTGGATCTGTACATCCTTGACATGAAGTAAAATCACAACAAGCTATTTGTGCTTGTGTTAAAGTACCCCAGTCATAATCTGATGCCACTTCATTACCTTCACAATCTGCATCTGCATCAGTGTTAAAGCCTCCTGGTGTTCCTGGAATTCCAGGGGTTCCTGTTGAACATGCGTTAGGGTGTAAGCAACCAGCAGTTAATCCATATAAACAACCTATATTTACTGTTACTCCATCACTACATGAAGTTGAATCTACTGGTGGAGTATTCCATTCAATACAAGCTCCTCCTTCTTCTGCTGTATCTAAACATTCACAATCATTATTTAAAACATCATCAGCATCGTCTAAACAACCATAAACATCTGCTATATTACCTTCACAATCATATGTATTTTCTGAACAATCATATATATCACAAGGATTAATACATTGATTATTATTTGTAACACAATCCATAGCTTCTCCATCTAGATTGTAACATGGTTCAAATAAAAATTCATCATCTACTTCCTGATATTGTTGATTTGCATTACATGCATTTTCATCGTTACATCCATAACATTCAAAGTTACATTCGTTTGAATCAAGATTATTTATATCATAAGTTATACCACCTGCAGCAATTATATAATTACAGGCATTTTCGTTTTCACAAAATTCTTGTTCTGTATAATCACAAGAACCATCATCAATATTTGCATCTGGATCGTGATTATTTGCTGCTTCATCTGTACATCCTTCTACAGCTTCTAAACAATTATCAAATTCACCTCCCTCTAAACCATTGTTATTTGCAGCTGGGTCATAATTCATATAATAATACCCTGTATTTAAACCATTCTCATCTACACAGGTTCCACTTGTACCTACATAAGTACCATCACTACAATCTCCATTTACATCAGGGAAAGGTCCAGAATCATCTCTATCACATCCATCAATTTCTGCTATACACATAACACATGGTACACCATCAGCTGTATTTTGAGTAGTTGGGTCTGTACAATTACAATCAAATAATGTATATTCACCTGTTGTAGGATGAACATTATAATTTATGTTCATTACATCACCCTCCTCTAATGGAGATTCTGCATTTCCTTCACATGTTGTTTGGCTTGTAGCTTGGCACCTACAACCATAATTAAAACAACAAGGTACTTCGGTACCTTGAGCATCCTCAGGAATATAAGCGTCTGCTGTTCCTATGCCTACAACTACATCTAAAAAGGATATATTTGTGTCAGGAGGATTATCCCAATTATAGTTATAATTTACTATACTAAATCCATCAGAATACATTTCCATACAACCAACACATTCTTCAAAATCACATAATGAATTATCAAAAACAGTACAAGGGGTATCTTGATATATACCATCATTATTATAATCAAATTCTTCTACACCACAATCATCATAATTACATGCTACATTTATACCACAACCTACACAAGATGTATACTCACATGAACCATCTTCAATATCAGCATATGGGTCGTAATTACATGCTGCAATTCCATCTATAAAAAGAGCAGGTCTTTGATCAGCATAAGTATAATTTCCTAAAGGATCTGTTGTAACAGTACCATCATCCATACAACCTGAAGTATATTCACAACTATCATTATCATAATCAGCATCTGGATTATAGTTAGAGGCAGCGGGGTCTAAACATCCTCCAACATCACCTTCACATATAGGTTGATCTGATGTTCCAGTACCATAATCACAAGAATCATCATCATTAGTTGCTGCTGAATTGTAATTACAAGCTTCTGTGTCTGTACATCCATTAATTCCGAACATACAGTAATTTGTTAATGTTACATTAACTGCTGCATTATAGTTAAGAGCAGTATCATTATTTATTTCTCCTGTCGTTCCTGGACCACATCCTGGAACTGCTGTTTGCCATCCATCATTACAATTATAAACGTTTTGAAAGAAATAAGGTTTATAAAAAGTAAAATTAGCTAAATTATCATAAACAGCAATCTCCTCAGCAGTAGCATATTCACCAAGACCAAAAGCAGCAAGTAAAGAAGTGTATATGTCGTTTCCTCCTTCTCCATAATCATTTGCTAAATTTGTTAAAGTTTGTGGTATTCCTACAAGAGTTCCTGCTTCGTAGTAGTCTTGAATTTGCCAAAAACCTACTTGAGTTATGTCTGTACATCCTCCTCCAGTACATGAACCATCATCTTGAGTTGCTAATTCATTATAGTTAGCTGCTGATGGGTTTGTACATCCTAATACGGGATAAGCACATTCTGCACAAGAATTTTGGTTCTCAGGATCTGTACATTCTGTATTAGCTGCTGAATCATAATTACTTGCTGTTGAATCCATACAACCATATACGACTTCTATACATGAACCATTATCTACATTTGCATCTTCATCATAATTAAAAGCTTCTGAATCTGTACACCCTTCAACTACAGGAGTTGCACATGTACCATCGTCTGTATTTGCATCTGCATTGTATTCTACATAAGTTATATCTGTACATCCTTCAACTATTAATTCACAACCAGTACCAAAATCAGAATAACCTTCTAAACAATTACCATCACAATCGGCATTTGTAGCTGCATATTCACATGATTCATCATCTTCTGTTGCTGTTGAATCATAATTACATGCAGTATCATCTGTACAACCTAAAATAGGTTCTACAGGAGCAAAAATATCTACATTAGTTATACACCAAGGGTCTGATATTTCCCCACCAAAATTTTCTTTAGTTTCACAATTAAAAGGATCCCACCATAATCCTGAATTCCCTATCCAAGTTTGAAAATCTGTCCATATATTACCTGTGTAAGATTCACTTAGAGGGTCTAAACAACTAACAGTTGCTGAAATATTAACAGGATTCCAATCAACTGTATCATTACCTATTGCATATATTTGGGTTAAATAATCAGGATTACTAGAATTAGTGTAATAACCATCACTACAACATATAAATTTACCATCTAAAGTATATTCAGTTGAATATGTTGAATATTCTAAGTATACTACTTGTGAGGTGATGTCAGTAATAGTACCCCCATAGTCAGATAAACATGTAGCTCCTGAAAGTGAGGGGTCGTCGGCATTTGGAACTGTTGTAGTGTTTATTGAAACATTTGGGTCATCATATAAATTTGTTTTGTTTGATGCTTTTTGTTCTTGTATAAACTTTAATATGTCCTTTTTAGTGAATTTTTTCTTTTTCATATTTTAAAAATCTGATGTCATTCCTCCTAATATAAATTTTCCTGTTATTTTAAAAGGCACATTTGCTATATTTTCATCTCTTATTACTACTCCTTCATGATTTTCAACTGAACCCATTGGAGAATCTAATACTTTAAGTACTTCATCTCCTAATTTTTCAGTTGCAAGATAAGTTGTAAAGCCTTCAATAGCTTTTTGTTTATCTTCTTCATTTTCAAACAACTCATCTATATTACCTCCATTAAGAAGAGTAGTATATACTAATTTAGAGACAGCTCCAATTTTCTTTTTAGAGTTATCTACATTTATAAATATAAAGTCTTTTTCAGGGATGTTATTTAATTCATTTAACCACTGATCTAATGTTTGTGTTTTTTCTCCCTCATTAGATACTATTGTATAATTAGTAGAAAGAGCAGATGAAAAATTAGGATCTTTAGTCATTTCTGTTGGTACTGAACCATGCATTTCAAATCCTTTTTCTTTTGCTATTGGTGCTAAATTATCTAAAAGTGATTGAAAAGCTGATTTATCATAAGATATTTCTTTAGATTCTCTTTGACCTACTTCAGTACGATCTAATTCTATTTGGTTTAATCCATGAATTGCTATAAAATTATTATCATATTTTTGAACATTAGTTTGTCCACTAACATATTCCATGTTAAATAATATATTAGGATTATCCCAAGCTCCTAACTTTTCTAAATCACCTTTTATAGAAGGTAAAGCTTCATTAAACATATCTAATACTGCCCCACCTATTTCAATCATTCCGTGTCCTGGTTTAAATCTAGTTTCTAAATCGTCTTTTGTTATTCCTTTTACATCTAAGGCCATTTTAGAACCTCTATCCATTACAAATTGTTTTGTACCATCTAAATCTACTAAACGAATAGAACTATTTACCCCATCTATTTTTACTGAACCTGGGCCTACTTTAAGGGAATCTGCTGCTTTGTTAAATATGTCTTTTAAATCACTACCCGAATTAACATCTGGTAAATTAAAAGGGTGTGCCATATGACCAGCTGCTCCTCCTTCTGTTAATAATGTTTCATTTATTATATTTTTCCACCATTCTTTTGAAAATAATCTAGATTCAGACATAAACACAGGTTTAGGGGGTTTAGTTAAATTAAGTGCTACTTTATCTCCTACATTTATGTTATTTTGTTCACAATAACCTCCTAGTAATTCTAAAACTGTATCTGCCATTCCTGAGTATTTTGGGCAATTTTTTTCTTGGCAAGGAGGACAATTATGAGATATAGAATCTATTTCACCTTGATTAATAAAAATTATATCTAAAGGAATTTTACAATTTTTAGTATGAAATTCTCTTTTAGCTACTTCATCATAAGGAAAAGCCATACCTCCTTCTAATTTTTTTCTTCCCATCATTCCTGTTACTTGTAAATCAGGGGTATCCATTATTTCTAAAGGTATAGAATGTCCCTCTATTCTTGCAGCAGCGGTTTCATTTAGTTTTATTTTTCGAGTAAGAGATCCTCTCCAGTTTTGAGGCACTTCATAATATCTATTTTCTTTTTCGTATCTTTTAAGATCTTTTTTAATTGTTTTAAGTACTTTTTTATGTTTTCTCATTTCTTGTTTATTCATAGTACCCATCATTTCATCAATTGTTTCAATAGGTGGTGGTTTTTCTATTTCAAAAGCTATGTCTGGAAATTCTATTTTTAATTTTTTTACTGCTTCGGTGTTTTCAGAAGCATCATCTGTAAATATTACTTTTTTAGTTGTATTTTTTATACGTTTTTTTATCCAGTTTGCTTTATCTTCACCTGTTACTTGGGCTCCTTGTTTTTCAAGACCTAAAGCTACTACATAAGGAGTTTCTAATCCTTGAGCTTCTTCATCTTCTCCCATCATTCTTTTAAGATAATCTGTAACAGGTTTGCCTATTGATCTTGCTGTTAATATAGTAGTTGTAACATTTGGGTTTTTCATAGAAGTTAAAAGGTCATTCCAAACAGGTTCATTTAATATAGCATCCCCTATTATTTTATCAAATTCAGAAAAATTAAATTCTATATTTACAGACCCTTCATCATAACTGCCTTCTAATTCTTCTTTTTTAGATTCAAAGTCTTTTGAAGTAGTCTCCCCTGCTTCTAAAAAACCTCCTTCGGGTGTTGATACTGTAAAAGGTATGGGGGTTAATGCTCTTGCTATAGTTTCATCAAAATCATATATATGCATTTCTTCTTCACCTCCCCTAGATTCATACATGCTTCTAAAAGGAAAATTTCTTCTGTTATATTTGTAATTAGATTCTACTGGTTTTTTTGGATTAGGGTCGTTTGTTTTAGCAAAATCATAATATTTACTATCATAGAAATCTTCTTTAACCTGGCTAAATTTTTGAGTTAAAAGATCATATATTTTTTTATCTTCAAATCCCATTATACTATAAAAAGTTTCTTCATTAGCATTTGCTAATGTAGCTCTTAATGAAGTACCTGACATTTCTTCTCCTTCTACATCTTTTGTAATATGGGGAGCAACTTCTATACTCCATTTATATCCTTCTTTAGTTACTCCTTCTGTTTTACTAAAACGTGGGTCTTCAGCCATATCTTTTTCTCCTACAAGATATATAGCTTCTACTTCTGAAGGGTCATAATCAAATAAAACTTCTTTAGCATAATATGGGTTGGATACTTGTATAATTCTATCCCCAGGAATACCATGTGCCATCATGACTTGTTTTTTTTCTTCAAAATTAAGAGGGGATTTAGGTAATTCTACTTTATTAGAAGTAACTATAAAAGGGCCTATACTTTCTGTATCATAATCTGACATAATTTTTGAAAAAACCTCAGCATGATGGGGTCCCATAGGCTGGAACCTGCCCGGATAAAAGTAGATTTTTTTCATTAATTATGTAGTTTTATAATAAATATAAAAAACTATAATAAGGCCATTCTCTTTTTCATTAATGTTGAAGTAGTAAGTTCTTTGGCTTTATGTAGTAGTTTTGTAAATTCTTTAAATCCTAATTCATTAGGGTCTTTACCTTCCATTTCTATAAAATAAACACGTTTTCCATAACCTATAAATGTTTCAGCATGTTTAAGGGCATCTTTTAAAGCATCATCATCTAATGCAAGATATATTTTTTCGACATTACTTTCGATGATTTTTTTCATTAAATTTGAAGAAATTTTTTTACCAAATAAAGGTATTGCATTTCGTTTAATTGTCATTGCATCGAACGCTCCTTCGCATAAAATCAACGGTAAATCCCAGTTTATATACATTTCAAAACCAACTATGTCCTTTGTGGTGGGAGCCAACTTATGTTTAATATACGCGTTTTTATCAAATGAACGACCAACATAATAATTAAGTAACCCATTTGCATCATAGGAGGGAATTATTACCATGTTTTTTAAATCTCCTTGTTCACTGTAATGTATATTGTATTTAACTATATCTTGTTGAGATATACCTCTTTGATCTAAATAATGTAAAGCATGTCTTGATAATATAGCAGATGAAGAAATTAAAGGTTGTACACCTTCAGGTAAATTAAAAGTTAATTCTTGTTTTTTAACTATTTGTTGTTTAAAATTATATTGACTATCTATTTCTTTTAAAGTTGAATAATGAGATGTAGAAGCTTTAGTTTTTTTAAGTAATTGATAAGCTCTATGTCCTTTATAACCACAAACCCAACATTGAAATTTTTGTGATAATAGGTTAAATGTAAGTTTCTTTTTATGATGGTTACAATTAGGACAAGTAAATACTGCTTCATCACCTCCTCTAGCTGATTTGCTTCTACCTAATACAGATTCTAATAGTTGTTTTAAAAGATCTTCCTTCATACTATTATTGTATGAAAAAGGAATGTCTAAACAAAATCTTTATCGAAAAATTTACCGAGAATATTGTCATTAAGGTAAGACCTACTTTCAAGCACACCAAGCGTGAATTGGTATTTACATTCGAGGTAAGTCAATTCTTTTTTATGGTAAGCAATTTCTAAAATTTCTCTTTTTAAATCTTCCTTATTAGATTCTTTTATAAAACCATGTGAACCATAGTAATTTTTCCAATCGCTTTCTTTAAGTACTCTTTTATAGACAGGAGGTCTACCTTTACCTTCCCAAAGTGCTTTTTCTTTTTTACCTAATTTTTTCTTTAAATTATACATTAAAGATTTTTTACCAATGTATTTTTTATTTGTAGGTAAGTGAGTTGTTTGATAAACAAAACCGAAGGCATTGTTTGGCAGATCAGAAATCTCATTGATTTCTGATCCTTTATATAACCATTTCATAAAATAATTTTAATTATTAAGCTAAAGTAATACCATTATTAGCATCAGATACACAGAAAACATGCCATGTTGCATCTCCTGCTACTACATTTTCTCCTACACATTCTACTTCACACCAATCACCTTCAGTTGAAGTACCTGCTACAAAGGTAAGAACATCTACATCAACTTTTTGGTCTGTTGATCCAGCATTATTGTTTAATAGAATACCACTAAATAAATTTACACCTGTTGAACCATCACTAGTTGAAGTAACTGTAAAATTAGTAGTAGCTGTATCTTCTACAGAAACAAATTTATATTTTAAACCTAATTTTGGTGTTGGAAGTTTTAAGTCTACACTAGCACTTACTGTAATAGTAGCACCACTATGAGATACATGTAAAGTACAATCTTCAAGAGAAGAAGATAAAACTAATGTTTTATATCCTTGTACTATACCAGTACCCACTCCATCTAAACCTGCAGATGCCGTTATTTGTTTAGAAAATGTAGTAGCACCTGCTACTGTTCCTCCATCAGTTAGGTTGAGATTACTATCTATTAAATCTTCGAAATTACTTTCTGTAGGTTGATCACCTGTATTGAAGTATGTTTTTAATGTTGTTCCTGTTTGTGTCGCCATTTTAAATTATTTTATTTTTTCTTATAACTGTTTGCTATTTTGTTATACATATACATTTTTTCAAGGGAAATGCATTTTAATTGTCCCAACGAAGTACAAGAGTTAAATCTGTATCTTGGGGTATTCTTGTAGGTTGAGCTAATTTAGCAACTGCTAGTAATTCATATGCGTTGTTGTATAGACCAACTGTTGTTAAATGTGGTTGGAAAAACGAACTTGTGGTAAAATCTTTTATATCATACGGGCTGTCGGTTTCTGTTTTTCTTGTTGTTATATGGGTAGTATTATTATATTCGTGTTCTCTAATATTAACTACATATTCATGTTCATATATAAAATGAGTTCCTTGAAATTGTATTGTATTAATTCCATCAACAGTTCCCCCTCCAACTACAAAAGGATTATAAAATTGATTATCTTCTATTGCCATGTTTCCTATAAAAGATCCTTCTCCCTTTGCTATTGAATAGTATTTAGGGTGAGTGATTGTAGCAAAACCTGTTCTGTAAAATAGATTTCCTATATAAGGGGAGGCATTTATACTTTCTGATATATTTTCTATTTGGGTTGAATTATATGCTCTATTCCATATATTTATATTGCCTAATTCTCCATTAAAATGTTTAGTACGATAATTATATTCATCTTGAGATATATGAAAATTATCAACTACAAAATCTGAGCCTACATATGCAGTTCCTACACTTACATTTTTAGATCCACTATCAACTTTAGTATCTAAAGGACCTCTTGATCCTATATATAGATTAGCCTTATTTTTAGTAGAACCTGATAAAGTGTAAGCCATAGAAACTTTTTGTATACCATCAATATAAAGTTGTAATACAGATGAAGAATTTTGACATAAAACATGAGATGCTTTTTGAACAGAATCACTTGAAGTTAATTCTGCATCTATAGAAACTATATCACTTCCATCTGATCTTACAAAATATAATGATTGGCTTACCATAAATATTTCGAAAGGATATTGTGGTCCTGCCTCTTCTATAGAAGCACTTCCTGGTAAAGCTCCAACACCTGAAGGGGGTTTATTAACTATTGTTTGTGTTCCACTTTTAGCTATTATATATCTTTTTTCTAAATTAGACATATTATTTTGAGATCCTGTTGCTTTAGGGGTTATCCAAAAAGAAACAGCAAAATCATCATCTCTATTAAAGTTAAATCTTGAATTATGAGGAATTTCTATGTTAGATTGAGATATACTATGAAAACGAATAGAAGAAAACTTATGTGAATTACTTCCTAAGGAAGATGTTTGGAAGTTTACTTTATTATATTTAAGTATATTAGAAAAATAACTATCATCTCTATCAATTGATGTACCTACATTAGTTACAGGTACATTACGGTTTTCAAAAGGAGAAGTATACGAAGCAGAAGCATTAGGATTAATTTGTCCTTGTCTATAATATTGGTTATATACCATAGTATCTGCTTCTTGGGGGCTTGAAGCCCATGGAGGATAGTATTTATTAGTTACAGCATACCCATCATAAATTGTTAAATCATGTTTTTTAAATCCTTTAATAGGATCTAATCTAAATACATTCCTATCTACATCAGAAGGATAATCATTTAAATTAGTACCACTTATTATTAAATTACCCTTAGAATCATCAACAACTTCATATTGACTAGAACTTAAATAAAAAGAATTTTTTCTTATTTCTTGACCATACAAGCCTGCAGGGATAGAAATTATATTTGCTTTTTCGTATAAATTTCTTATTTGTTTTTTATGATCAATAAAATCTTTTATATTACCAATATTACTTAAATAATCTCTATAAAATAAATAGTCTAATTGGTTATATTTAATATTATTTATAGAATCAAAAATTCCAAGAGAATTAGAACTAGCACTACTATAAACAGATACAGATTCTGAAGTATAACGTGAGCTAAAAATTTTTACTGAATTAGAAGCTGCTGATGATGAATTAAAATCATATTGTTTATGAGCATTAAAGGGAGTTACCCTATAATCTTGAGGTGTAAATCTTTTATAGACGTATGATGCCATTTAAATAACATTTTAATAGTCTAATTTTACTCTTATAAGTGCTTCTTTTGTAAAATCTTTAGCGACTGGTTGACTTAATTTAGCTACAGCTAATAATTCAAAAGCATTATTATATAAACCTACTGTTGTTACAAATACTTTTGGATTAAGTTTCATAGTTTCATGTCTAATATTATTATCTTGATCAACAAAAGAAGAATTATTAGTATAATTAAAAGCTCCATTAGTTGCTCTACAAAAATAGAAAGTTGAAGTTACTTGTTCTGTAGTATCTAATATAAAATGACCTGCTGCTGAAATATGGGTAAATAATCGTTCGTTATTTTTATCTAAATTACCATCAGCACTACTTTGGGCTCCTGAACTTGCAGAAGGTTCTAAAGATCCAGAAAATGCATCTCCATTTAGTATTACAAGGCCTGCTCGTGGATAAAAATGTCCAAAATATGAAGAACTACCATTAATAACTAATTGATTTGGGGAAGACCCACTCCAAACACCATTTGCTCCTGATATTATTTTAAACATAGGTCCTAAGTTAGTATCTGTTGAAGTTCCATCTGAAACTGTATCATCTGATAAAGTTATTAGATTTTGGGGTCTATCATCTGCATCTGAAGGACTACATCCTATGGCTGTTCCTGATAAATGTAAACTTAAAGAACCTAATGTAAGTTGATTTTTATATCTAGCTCTATTTAAATTTATTATATAAACATCATCTGGAGTATGACTTCCAAATTGGAAATATTGAGTATTACCTTGAGCATCAAGATCATTTCCAAAATGAAGTTGTCTATATTGGTTATAAGTAACTCTTGATGCTCCTAAACCAAATGAACCTGTATCATTAGTAAAATCAGGAGAGCCTGAACCATATCTATGTCCATAAGCTATAGAATATTGTACTTCAGATGTTGTATCTGATGTTTGTTTATTAAATACATCTACATGAAAATGTCCTGAACTTGTAGGAGTAGAAAAATCTGCTTGTGTTGAAGATGTATGAGCTATTTGTAAATTATTGGTATTGTCTGACCAAGTAGAAGTTATTAGTTCTGCTGCTTGTTCAGCTACAATGTCTTGTTGTTGATTAAATCTTACGTACATTTTTTTTTATTTTAGTCTGCTGTTACTGTTACAGGGATTACTACTCTAGCTGTTGATATTACTCCTTCTATTATTATATTACATGTTCTTTGGAATCCTGTTACAGGAAACAATAAATCACTGTCTGTCATTGCATATTCTACTAAAGGCCCTTGAACATGAACTGCATGTTCTACTCCTGAAAATTGCTCTAAGAAAACGGTAGAGTCTGGGGTTGTTCCTGGAGAACCAGAAGGTGCTTGCCAGTCTTTTTTTAATCTACCGTCAGTAAGAGTCCAAATGTATTCTTCTGTAAGTGTGGTGCCTTGTCCTTGATAATTTTTAGTTGTTGCTGATAAATTAAAGGTATCTCCTTGTACTCCTGATATTGAAGTATGAGAAGGGACAATATAAGGAATTGAATTTGATCCTCTTCCTAAAGTTACAAGTTTAGAATTTAATGAATATAACCCATTAGGTATAGCTTCAATTAAAGCCATATTTTCAATTGCTTCTGAAGCATATTGAGTACCATTGGGATGACTTTCATTAAATAATGTATAATCTATTTCATCATCGCCTAAAGCAAACATAGTTATTTCAAATTTGCTATTACCATTAGAATTATTATTATTTTTTGATAGTAGTTCACGACCTCTTTTAGTTAAAATCGCATCTACTGTAATTGAGCTGTTATCTAAATATCCCATAATTGTTTTGTTTTGTTATAAATATATATATTTTTAAGAAAGTGTTAAATTTTGTAAATTACTATTAGTTTCATCTATTATTCCCGCTTGAGATAAATAATATTCTATGTTATTACTTATTTGTGGGTGAATGTCTTCAGGAATTAATAATACTCCTTTTTCTCCAATACCATCAAATAGTTCTGTTTCTTTATTTATGTCAACTATTAAAGTATGACTTTTATCTAAAAACGACATTTCATAGCTAAAAGATCCAGAATAAAAATTGTCTGAAGTCATACTATCTTGACTAGATACACCATAATCATTAGAACTTGCTGTATGTACTCCATTAAATCCTATTGCTCCTAAAGCTCCTCCTTGAACTACTATTTCTGCATCTTTAATGAAATCTAAAGAATGGCCTTCTTGTATAGTATTTCCTGATTTTATATTAGCATTAAGAGCAGTACATCCTTCACTTCCACTTACAGAAACGGGATGTGCACTTATTATAGAATCACTATAAGTATTTAATGTAGGTAAAAATCTATTATCATCATTACCTTTAAATGTAAGTTCATGATTTCTAGGTAAAAAATCATTACATTTATCTCCTAAATCAGTGGGAACTCTTTGTTGATCTACTTCAAAAGTACCTATACTTCTTTCATCGTGTTTTCCAGGAGCAAAGTCTTTAGTTCCTTCAAAGAATGTAATATGTACTTCTGTTTTTTCTTGTTCTGTTAAAGAAAGGTCAGCATTATTTGATGTTAAAAAATTTAATGTGTCTTTTCCTAAAAACCTACTAGCAGAACCAAGTCCTAAATTACTTAATATTTTAGCTGGAGTATCACCTATATTACTACCACTAATAAGACCAAAACTACCACTATAATATTGTTGTGTGTATTTGTTTTCAAAAATAGATGAAGAATTAAAATGGGGGCCTATATATTTAGCATTAAATTTAGAACCAAATCCACTTGGACCACTATATCCACTAGGGTCTGTATTCATTTCAATTACTCCATATCTAAATCTAAGTCTGTTACCTAAACGTACATATGTTTCAGGACTTTGTGCTGAACCGCTTTCATAATAGTCATCTGAAATAGATCCTGATCTATATACATACATTGAATTATTTTCAGTAAGAACATTATTACCATTTACTCCAAACCCTGCTGCTTCTATTTCTGCTGTAGATCCTGAAAATTCACCTGCATGATTAAATTTAAAACTTTTAAGTAAAAATCCTTTATTCATTTTTACTCTATATTTTCGCCCTGTCATATTGTTACTAATAGATTCATCTATTAATGTTGCTGTTACTTTATTTCCTGTAGGGAAATCACTTGTTATAAATCTATGAAATTCTTCATATGGTTCTGTTGCTTGGTTAATAACTGTAACACTATTATCATTAAGGTTGATAAGTAGAATTTTGTTAACACTTATATAAGAATGATTTTTTAAAGTGGCAAATTGAGGATCTTCTGTCCCTCCAATAACTGTATTAGAAATGTATAAAGCTGTAGATACTCTTTTAATTGTAGGTAAATTTTGGAAGGTTATGTCTCCTGGCCAGTCTATATAATTACCAATAACAAAACTTGTTCCTATTGCCGCTGTTCCTATGCTAGAGGTAATAAGAGGATGATATGTGTTAATACTCTGGGCTGTTGTTTTAGTTCCTTCGTATCTAATTCTTTTCCAACCTACTGTATCTATTAAAGCATCGTCAAATTCTGCTTCAAGGAGTCTTTCATCAAAACTATGGGTTACAGATTGTGTAGTTCCTGGGAGAACTTGAGGGTAAGCTGAAGGGCCAAAACTAGAAGTTCGATTTGTGTATATGGAGTAAGGCATATTTCTTTATTTTAATATAAACTTGAGGTTCTTAAATAATATCTTGTATATTTCCAATACTTATTGGATTTTCTTCCTTTTATTGCATTACCTAATAAGATAGATGACTGACGAGGTATATGTGTTTTTGGTACTTCATTAGTGTCTGTAAGTTGGTAATTTCCAATTTGGAATGTTGAGCCTACTTCTGCTGAGCCTATACCTTGTGGGTTTGAATTAAAGGGTTTAATAGGTGCCTGACATGAGTGATTATTTTCTTTATTTGGGTCTTGTCTTCCAAAGGGATCTATATATTCTTCATATAGAAGTATATTAGCATTATTTTCTTCTTTTTCTCTCATTCCTCTACTAGAAGTAAATTTATTTATAGCATCATGATATACTACATAAGAGCCAGGTTCGTATTGTCCCATTGCTGTACTAGGGTCAGAAGAGGAAGCGATTTGGACTATTTTATTATCTACAAGATCTGTTGTTATTTGAAATTCAAATGTTTGATGAGACCCTGTTATTCCTGTCTGTCCATCAGATCTTTTAGGGAATCCTTTTCTAGGTATTTTATTTCTTTCTAAGAAATTAGGTTCTATTAATAGTCCATCTTTTAAATGAGCCTTAAAGGGAACAAATTGTTCTATCATTTTAAAAAGAGTATGGTCTATATTTCTAATTTGTTTAAAATAATCCCAAAGATTGAATTTTCTTTTTGTTTTTTGGAAATAATAATTTCTTAATGTTTTTAAGTCATTATAATTAGAAGATGATTGTGCTGAAGGTAGAGGGTCTCCTATATAGTCATCCATTCTAAAAGAACCTAAAGTATAAATTATATCTTCATTTAATTCATTAGTAGGAGAAAAGAAAATACCTAAATCCCCATAATCAAGGGGTTGTCTATCAAGAGTAGAAGTTTCTCCTCTTACATGAGGAGATAACATATTATCTTCAACAGTACCTTCATCTATTCTTACTTTTTCACTTGTCCATGAAGGTCCAACAGTATCTGGGGTAGGCAAATGGTGGTCTTCTATTACTTCTAACCATTCAAAAGTACCTTTACCGTTTGTATTTAAACTGCTTGTTCCTCCTCCTAAATAATCTACATCTATGTTAGGGTGAAAACTTGAACTATCTTGATGTAAATTACTTCCTAAAGGTAATCTTAATACTACTTCTTTATATGAAGAAGAAGGAGTATTACCTGCATACATAAAAGGTTCTAATGCATGTTTTTTAAGAGTGAAATGTGATAACATTTCATATGATTGGCTTTGGTGGAAATGGTATTTTATTTCATGAAGTGAACCGGAATATCCTAAAGCATCATAAGTGTTATAAGGAGAACCATTACCTGTTTCCATACCTCCAAAAAATATGCTTTGTACTCCTTTATATAAAGTTCCATTACCATAATAAGGATCTCCCCAAGAATGGGCTCTACTTATCTCTGTTTGTGCTACACTAGCTGTATAATAATGTACATTTCCTAAGAAATTGGCTTTATAAGCTCCAAATTTAGTGGTTGAATTACTACCTGAAGTACCATTAGTCCCTATAAATATATTCCAAAAATCTCCATCAAATATAGGTAAGTTTGCAGTAGAAGTTACTAAATCACTACCACTATATAAACTTATTTTACCATGGTTTTTATAATCGTCTAAAGTTGATATATCTGTTCCACTATAAGGAACTAAAACTAAAGCTAATGAGTTATTTGTTTGGTCACTTGTTGATCCAGACATAGCCATTAAAAGCTGATTTGGATCAGATGTTGTTTTTTCTCTATTAGGTTTAATTCTAAATTCTATTGTTTTAGCTGATGAAGATAACTCATAAGTAGCAGAAGAAGACCAAGGGGTTTTTATAAAATATCCACCTTCTTTTCCTGAGTCTCCTTTAATAACCATTCCTGATTTTCGATATTTAAAAGTTTTATAATAATCTGCTGTATTTAAATCTTTTAAGGGTCCTCCTGTTACTTGAGTAGATCCACCATATTCTTTTACATTTAAAATCGTTGAAGGAACTCCATAACAACTCATTAATGCTCTTATTCCTCTTTTTGTTCCTTTGGTCTTTAAAAGATAAGTAGCATTATGATATAAACGTTTCCAAACTTCTTTTGTTATATCTGATTTAGGGATGGATTCATTTGAAGCCGTAACTATAGTTTCTGAGGGTTTTGAATAACCTAATACATTTGATCCTGAGGCATAGTGGTTAGGTCCATAAGTAAATTCAGGGTTATATGTACTACTTCCTGAACCTACTCCTAATAAGTATTCTATTAGATTAGCATTTTCAAATTGATCAAAAACTTCTATTCCTAAGCCTCTTAATTGATAAAACACAAAATCTTTAGAAATTCCTCTATTATTACCTGAATTATGGATTTCTGTAATGTGTTTTATATGTGTCCATATGTGGTCAAAATGTTGACCTATCATATCTACAAAGCTAACGTATAAAGCATTATTTTCATTTTCAACAATATGGCTAGGTATTACTTGATTTAAATTATATGTATTTTGTCTATCAAATAAAGAAGCAGATAATAATTGCCCCCCATAATAAGAACTAGATAAAATAGAATCTTCACTACCTATCCAAGTTTTAGCTTCTGAAGAAGAAATAGAATATAATGTGTAGGGCTTTAAATTATTCTGTTTTGGCCAAGCATAAGTTCCTGAAGTAAAGTATAAAAATTGTTCATACCCATCAAATCCTTGTATAAGATTTTCTTTTTGATCATTTATTCTATTTTTATTAGTTATAACATGTGCTGATTCTGATGTAGGGCCTGTAATTTGGTTTATTTCTTTTACCTGACTATCATAAGATTCAATTAATTTTAACTTATATCTAAAGTTTTTTAATCTTTCAACAGCACTACTAAAATGAGTAAAGTTTTCAAAATGATATGTTTGTTCTTCACTACTTTCTGATACAGCTCTAATATAATCATATTTTATATTTAGGTCTACAGTATTATCTTCTAATTTACTTAATAAATGTTGATAAGAAGAAGTAGAATTATATTTTAAGATATCATTATAACTTTTAAATTCTAAAGGCATAGAAGAATTTAATCTTAAATCCAAATTAAAATTAGGGCCTTTTAAATCTATAGTATTGTATGTTACTCCTAGGCTTCCTAAATCAACCTCTAAAATAAAAGGATCAACTATTTCTTCTACTACTTTAAATTCTAATTGTGATACAATATTATTAGGAATAATACTGAATGTCTTTAATAAAAGTTCATGTTTTTGAGGTCTTTTATTTAGTAAAAGATTAATGCAAGGAACTAAGTTATCATATCCAAAATTTAAAGTAAATTCTTTAAAATATACTGCAGATTCTATTTCTTTTATAAAATTACCAACGGCTTTGTCAAAAGTAGAATTAACAGAATGTACTGAGGTTGCTCTTATTTCTCTTCTATCATTAGAAATTTCTTTTATAGTAAAAGGACGTACACCAGGAGCTGTACTAAATATTTTGGATTTTAAAAGATTAAATTTAAGTTTATACTTACCAGCATTAAATCCTCTATTATTAAGTATTTCATGTGGTTGTATTTCTATAAGATTAGTTATTCCTGAACCAGGAGCCATTCCCTCTTGAAGAGTTCCTCCTGCAGAATTTAAGACTAAAGTATAATCTGTAAAATTTTCTTCAGTATAAATCCTTTCATTATTGATGTTATATATATGCAATTCTATATAATCATCTGCCCTACCAAAGGTTTTGGTAATAATTTTTGAATTTAAAGAATCTATAGTAACTGTATCTGTATTACCTGCATCTGCTGCATCTTGAGCAGAAAGTTGTACTACTCCTTCTGTAAATTCAGTACCATTGTGGGTTCCATTAGTTCCGTCATTATAATGATTTGGCATATATTAAATTTTTAGTCAGCACTTTGTACTTGGTCAGTAATATCAATTATTTGTCCATTTCCATTATACCTATTAATTTCTAAAGTAGTCTTACGAAAATCTTCTTGTGATACCATAGGGGGGCCAGGTGGAATACTATCTATAAAAGCAGAATCTACAGCAAGTAGAAAATTTTCATCACTAGGTTTAGGTGTTTGTCTAAAAGTTTGTTTATTTTTTACATACTTATATAACTCAGGGTCCATTATTCTTCGTAATTTAGCTGAATGCATATAATAAATTTGATTGCTTGTTATAGCTATGTCTGTATCTGGAAATAGATTTACAGGATATAAACATGAATGGTTTGCTATAAAAGGGTGGTGTTTTTCTATAGAATCTATTTGTTCTTGAAGTATTTCTATTTGTTTTTCAAGATTTCTAATTTCTGCTAGTCTTGGATTTTCCCAATCAGGCCATGCATAATCTTGACTTCTAGTACGAAGTTCTGTGTGGGTAGGTTCTGGTAATATATAAAAGTATTCATTATATATTTCAAAGAATTCTGAAACGGTTCTTGGAGGAGGAAGAAATTCTCTAAAATTTCCATCTAAAGCATTATAAGCATCTTGAGCAGCATATACTCTTTTTTCTATTTTTATGTCTTTATCGTCGTGTGCCATATTAATTTATTTTTTATGGTTCTATTTCAGGATATCGAATACCACTCCAGGCCCCTGAAGAATCTATTCCAGAATTAACACCTGGAGTAAGACCCCCTGTGTCTGTATTTTCATCTATCCATTGTGTTACAGCATTATTATATCCTAAACTATTAACTACTCCTCCATATTGATCGGGGTTATATAATACATTACTACCTCCTAAAGATACTCCATTAACTCCTCCAACATTAGGATTAAAATAATTACTAAACGCATATCCATTAGATGTATTTTTTAAATACCCATTAATAAACATACTAACCATTGGAAATACTCTATATGTACTAAGGAATAATTGATTTTGGAAACTCACAGTACCTCCTGCTAAAGTATTATTAGGGTGACCATTATAAGCGGTATAAAAAGGACCTAATTCTGAATTATCATTTAAAGCATAACATGCTTGTCCATATCCCTGGAGTCCAACAAACCCAACCGCTGAGGGTTTTATAGAACTATAATTTATTGCCCAAGGAAAAGCAATAGGTAAAACACTATCATTAATTTCTCCCGCTGATTTATAAGATACTACACTTTTATCTATGTTTGCATAGTTTCCATTAAAGTAATTATTAGTTAGTTTTGGAGTCATTTCTATGTCTGACTTTATTACAAATTCTTTTGAATTTAAGTCATAGAAAAGTATAAAAGTACCCGTTTTTTGGTTTAAATGAAAAAGAGACATAGGATATCCTATGTTTTCATAAGGTATTCCAAATCCTACTTCTAAAAATTGTTGGCTAATAGGAACAGGTGCATCTGCAGCCGTAGGTATAACATTATCAAAATTTCCATCTAGTAAAGATTGAAAAAATCCTGAAGGTAAAGTATTTCCATTTTGATTAAAATAAGCATTTGTAATAGAATAACCATATGTAGGGTCAAGTACTGTTTGGTTATTTTCAGTAGTATACATGTTTTCATATTGAACATTTGCAGCATTTGGCATTTGAAATTGTTCTACTATTATTTGATTAAGTAATTGGGCGTCAATAGATCCGAAAAAGCCTGCTGAATTTATTATTCCATCAGTTAACAGAAGGTTTGTAATTAATAACTCATCTGTAATAGTAGCCATAGCATCAAACATGTATTCACCTCCAGTTGCTGACCATCCCATACCACTAGAATTAAAATTAGCTCCATATCCATCACTTATATCTTGTCCTATTAACCATTGTAAATCTCCAAATATATAATTATAAGCAGCAGATCCTACAAAATATGCTTCCCATGCATTAAAAAATTGGTTAGTGTTACCATAAGTAAATCTAAAATCTATTATATCACATAATACAAAATGTGAATCATCAAATTGATAAATAGGTTGACCATATATTTGAAATTCTTTTCCATTTCCATCATTATAAAGTTTAAATTGTCCATTTTGATAGTTAATAAAAGCACTAGTTCTATATCCTCCAAAATTACCCTGAGAATCAAAAGCTATCCAATTTAAAGAATCAACACCTCCTAAATCAGCACTTAATGTAGTAGGATTAAAATTTAAAGTTTGTCCATTTTCTCCTACAAGAATTGATTTTCTATAATATTCAAAATTAGGATCATCAAATTTTTCTTGAAGAGCAGCATCTTGATTTAAACCTCCCCACATTCCTGATCCAGGAGCGTGTATTAAAGGAGTACCATAAGCTGTAACGGTAGTTAGACTATGGACTGGATTACCATAATTGTCTAAAAAAGCTTCTGTTGTTTCCCAATCATCTCCAAGAGGTTCTATAATAGTCCAAGCTCCTGTTCCTGCAACAGGTAACCCATTAAATAAGATTGGACCTGATTCAGGAGTAGGGTGTATTTCTTGGGATTTTAATCTACCAACAGCATTTAAAACTCCACTATATTTTTTATTTTTACCCCATTTTTTTACATAATTATCAATTGTATTCCCATTATAGTAGAGTCCTCCTCCTAAAGATAAACCTTCAAAATCATTATATTGTCTAACTAAAGCATCATAATTTTCAGGCCATAATTCTGGATTTCCTATTGTTTCTCTAATAAATTGAATTGTTTTAAAATGTCCTTTAGGAATTTGTTCAGTAATTACAGTAGGAGATCCTGCAAAATCTAAAACATTATACAAATATGTTACTTCACAAGGATTTGATGTTAGTTGAGCTTCTGTTACAGTACCATCTGTAGAAGGGTTATTTAATATAATATCTCCTTGTTCAACTCCGTAGCAATAAAGAGTTATTTCATGGTAAGGATAGTAATCTGTTATTGCTTCAGATAAATCATTTGGATCCCAATCGGTTGCAGGGTCAAAATCTTTTAAATTTAAATCTGTAAAGGTGTCTATATCAGGACCATCTTTAATATCGTTTAATTCATCTATAGAGATAAAATAAAATCCTGATTGTTCTATTTGGGGGAGACCTAAACCTTTTCTAATAGTTTGGTATAAATGGCCATCTTGAGATGAATGGACTATTTTTCTTTTTTTTCCTTCTTGCATAACATAGGAGATACCTTGAAAAAAATCAAAAGGCATTCCATCACTCCCCGCGGTTACAAAAGAACCATTTTCATACATAGGGTGTTCGTTAATTATGGGGTTTTGTAGATGAGCTAATTCTTCTGCTTTAGCAGCACTTTGGCTAATAAGTTGATCTATTTGGTTATCTAGATTTGCATTCCACTCTGCATCAAGAAATTCATGTTCTAATTCTACTATTTTTCTATGTGATTGGACTCCTTGTTTTGGAATATTATAGAATAATTCATTATAATATTCTAATACCTTTTCATTAGAATTTTCATTAGTTATATACTCTCCCGATTGATGAAATTGATTAAATTTTTTTTGAAAAAGAGAATTAGCATATTTAGTGCTAAGTACTTTTTTTTGAAGTCCAACTTTTTTTGTATGGCCCATTATCTCACAACTTTAAAATAATAATCATTGTCATAAATAGCAGTACCATCATTGTTTTTATGTTTAAGGAGAATACGATAATATCTTTCTGGTTGAAGCCCATTCATATATATTTTAAAATACATTCCGTTAGCATCAGCACTTAATTTTGTATTTTTATTATCAAAAGGAATTATTTCTTGTTCTGTATGTGCATCTCTTATACTGTAGAAAGAAGACGTTGTAAAATATCCTGTATTAAGGTAATTAGAAGTACTTGTAAATGTTCTTGCAGGATATTTGTCTCTTACATGGATTCTAAAAGTAGCTGTATCGTTTTGATTGTATTCTTCTTTATTTCTATATAAAGATACTTGTAAGTCACCACTAGTTTTAGCACTTCCTGTATATGTGTCAGGATAAGAGGAATCATCCCATATAAATGCTAATTTGGGAGGATGAATAGTATGAGTATCTACTGAAAAATATTGTAATTCTCCAAAGCTATGAGAAGTGTTTGCTTCTATAGCATCTGGTTTTTTGATTAAAACTCCATGATTTTCTATTCCTGTAGGATATGTACTGCTATTAAATAAACTTGCACTCCACTTTTTAGTTATGTCTATTATGTTAAAATTAGTATCTAAAGAATCTCCAGTTAAAAATTGTTGGGATTCTTGAAATCCACTACCTGTATACCATACTCCCCCTCCTTGGGTTAATAATGAAGAACTTATTGATCCTGTAGTGTTTGTTTCAAAACTTGAAGTTAACCACTGTGTAGAAGTTACTGTATTGTCTCTGTATTTCCAACTTGCTCCATTTGAGCTAGTAGGTATATTAGTATATCTTCCTGTACCTTCATCCCATGATTGTGAAACAGCAAAAATATCTAAATTTAAAATAGAAATTAAATTTTTAGGTTCTGCTGCGGTTAATTGTACACTAGCTGTAATAACACTAGTATTAAAGGTATCATGTCCAATAACATCTTCAATAGTTGTTTTAATATCTTTGTTTGGGAATTTTATTAATATTCTTGAAGGGTGTAAATAGTTATCTGATGAACCTTGTTCTTTAACTATTTCTAAAATTTCATCACTACCTGCGTTTAAGTCATATCTGTCAGGATGACTATATAAAGTTGTATCTGATTCTGGGAAAATAAAATAATATGCCATTTTAATATGTTGTTACTTGTCCTTTAATATCTATATTTGGGTATTTTATTTCAAAAATACTTGGGTCTAATGAGGGGTAAACTACATCATTTTTTGTTGCTTGATCTATAGGATATTTATATTTTGAATATCCTGTAGCTTCTCCTGCTTTATTTGTAAATTTTACATCTTCAACTGTTTGAACTCCTTGTACGGCTCCTATTGCATTTTTAACATCTGTTATTATAATGGGTTGATTTATTTGCCATTTATTTATGTTAAAATAATTTCTTAACTTATTAATGCAATTTAATATAGTTTGTTGGTTATTATAATTTTTTAATACTGTGATTTGGAAATCAAGAGCTATATTTATTATAAAAGCATTTTTAATATTAATAGCATCTGTCATCATTCTATGTTCTTCTAAATAAGTAGCTAAATTAGTTTTAGTAGCTAAATTTAAATTTGTTAATTTTTTTTCTGAATTATATCCTAAAGTATATAAATTCATTGCTAGAGGATTTGGAATACGACTTTCTAAATTGTAACTTAAAGATATTTGATCATCTTGAACTATGTATGCTTTAGCTATACTTCCAAACTGTGGAGGCATTGATAATGCTCTAATAATATAATCTTCTCTAGTTACTGTTCTTCCTTGAGTAGAAAAATTAGCCATAGTATTTAACCTTATGTCTTGTAAAGAATCTCCCCCACCTCCTCCTTTTGCTGCTTCGAGATTAGTACTTGTTATACTACTATGGATAAAATTTCTCATTCCTGTATTTAAGCTAGGTTTAAAATTAACCGATATAGTTCCTCTTTCTGTTATTGTATTACTGTTTACATTAGATTTTAGTCCTCCTCCTGCTATATAACTAACAGTTAAAGTTACATTTGAAGGAGCTACGCCATATGCTTTTGTATGTAAGAAATTCGAAGGGTCATGAAAAGTATCTAGTTTAGTTCTTCCGTCCTTAATGCCTAGGCCTATATTATCAGGATTAGGAATTATTAATTCGTCTGATTGTGTGCTTGTGCCTGCTCCAAATTGAATTTCTATTCTATTGTTAGGTTTAACTCTAGATATGAATCTTCTAGGAACTTGTTTTGTTTTTAATAAGTAAGGAGTTTGATTACTATATTGATTTAAAGTAGGATCATTAGCTTCATTATTAGCTACTTTTTCAAAAGTAGTATCTTGTGCTAAAAAATCTACTTCTGTCCATGTGTTCCCATCTGAATCTGTAATAGAATCTATAGCAATAATATCAGTATCGAATAATTCAATGGTTTTAAACTTTTGAGCACTTCCTATTGTAAATTGTTGTTGTCTTACTTCTCCTGATATAGCAGGAACGTTTTTAGATAAAATATAATATTCAGGGTTGTTAGAAGAGTCATATTGATATATACTTGCTGTAATGTGACCAAAAGAAGAAGAATAAGTAAAATCACAATCTCTTGATGTATAAAATGTAGGTCCTTCTGTTGATTTAAAAGTAGAATTAGCTCTTACTACTGCAGAATAGTCAAAGTCAGGAACATAAGATCCATTTACACTTTTAGCAGGTACTAGTTGAGATATTTCTAAGTTAACATGAGCTGCTGTTGTAATTTTAGGTTTATACCCCATAGCATGAGCCATATTGTAGAGATTTTCTCTATCTTGTGCTAACGCTAAAAAAGTTTCTTGCATTTGAGTGTCTGTGTAGAAAGACAATACATCTCCTACATAAGCAGACATTTCTAAAAACATCATACCCGGATTTCCTTCGCTAAAATCATTAAAATTATTAGGAAAGTAAGTTTTTGCAAATTCTATAAGTTGATTTTTAAAAGTATCAAAATCTTTATTTAAATACTTTATGTCTTTGCTTTGAAATTGTCTTGTTAATGTTTTATTATAGGCCATATTAACTAAAGTTTAATTGTATAATGTCTCTTGATCTATCTAGTTGGTTTCTATAAATAACTGTTAAGGAGATTACATGTTCGTTATCTTCTTTTCTATCTATTTTTATACCCTCTAAAGTTATACGGGGTAAGTGTTTTCTTAATTGGAGTTTAATTCTTTCTTTTAAAATATTTAAATTTATATTATTTTCAAATAAATAATTTTTCAATCCTACTCCAAATTTAGGTAAATTTATTCTTTCACCTGGTATAGTTAATAATATATTAATAAGGTTAGATCTAACTTGTTTTTTTATATTTTCAGTACCATAAAACAAATTATTTTCATCTAAAGGAAAAGCTACCCCTATAGTAGCACTTTTATTAAGGTCTAAGGGATTTATTCTTCTTATTTCTCTTTTTATTCCCATTATTAACTATTTCTTTTATCTATTGCTTTCATTAAATCGCTATAATCTCTTGTTACTGCATTGGCAACGTCTTCTGGCATTCCTTGAGTTTCCACAGGTAATGGAGCTCCGGATGCAAAGGGAGCAGATAGATCTACTGGAGAATTTGCTACCTGGGTATTTGTGTCTCCCATTGCTGTTTCTGTTAGAAGGTCATTTAAAGTACTATTACTTGAAAAGGTTTGGTTTATTGGTTTTTTTATAGGAGCTTTACCCATAATCTTTTCTTTTAATGTATTTTTTGCTTCTTCTGATATAGGAGAAATGTTAGGTTGTTTTTGTTCAACCATTTGAGGAGATATTTCATCACGTAAATCTTCTTTAAGTGATTTAATTTCTCTGCGTAACGCATAATCAATTTCTTCTCTAACTACTTTTCTAATTAGGTTTTCAAATGTTTTTGCTTTCATTGTGTTTTATTGTTTTGTTATAAATATAATTTTTTTTAAAATTAAGTTGTTCCTTGAGACTGATTCCAATTAATAGTAATATTATGGTGACGAATATTATATTTTTCTCTAAATTCTTCATCAAGTTTAACTGTTCTTTCAACTGCTTGAAGGCTATTTTGAGATAATAATAGATTAACTGTATCTTCATACTGTTGATTATACCAACCTACCGCATCACTATATGTAGGGAATCCTTTAATAGGATCTCCTCCTCCAAAACTAACATCATCTCCATCATATTGGTCTGTATCAAATTCTTCTTGTTCAAAATCCTCATTTATTCCTGTAAAGGTATCTGAGTCTTCTTGTTCTGCTAAGAAAATATTACACTCAGTTATGTAATTCATTTTTAAGTTCTGTACATATACAGCCATTGTTAGTATTTGGTCTTTATAAGATTGAACTCTATCTCTTAAATTAACTAATTGTTCAAATGTTTGTAATGCTAATTGTATGTAATACTCTATCATTGGGGGGACAGCTAAGGCAATTTGTGTATAAAATAGAATTTGTCTTTTTGTTTTTTCTCTTTTTGATATAATTGCATCCTCTGCAGGGGCACTTGAAAACATTCCTTGAAATACAACTAATAGTAAAGGAGATAAAGCAATTATTTGTTTTAAAATTTCTAACCAAGGATTTAAAGCACATATTGTTTGTTGGATTTTGCCTAAAGCTCCAGCAGGTTGACTTATAGCATTAAAATCTCCTTCATTTTCTTCAGTACAAGGTTCTACATCTAAAGTTAAAGGTTCTATTTTATCTACCCACTTATTTATAACTTCTAATGCACCGTTTACTATATCTAGTAAAGAGGTTAAAACATCTTCTATAGTTTGAACTTTTTTTTCAAATTTAGCTTGGCCTCTATCACTACAAGAAGATGCATTTATATCTGTTTCTAAATCACTTTTTATAGAATCTGCTGTAGGGATTTTTTCTTGAATTTCTAATAATTTTTGTCTTCCATAATCTCTTAAAGCTTCTTTTCCTCTTCGTAAAAGAGCAACTACTTGAAATTTAATTATATTTCTTACTTGAGCATCCATATTTTAAGCAACTCTTACTTTTTTACTAAACATATCAGGGAGTCTTAGTTCTAAAGTATATAAATCTTCTATTATATCTTTAAAAGCATCTGATGTTTCAGCCGTAGTAAAGGCAGTGTGGCCCGTATTTAGATTTACGTTGTATGAAAGTCCATATTGTATTATACCCATCATATTTTTTATTATTAACATTAAATCATGTAGTATTTCATATAATACTGGTCCTTTAACAGCAGGTGAATATGGTAAACTTTTGTTAAGTTCTAGTCCTAAGTATATATGAGGAGCATTTACTATAAAGGCCCCTCTAAAAGGATCTGAATCAAAATGGAAACTATTATTAGTACTAAAACCCATAGACTTATCTGAAAACAGTAAAAGATTATCTTTTTTAGCATTAAAAATTAATCTATCAGAATTTATTAATACTTGGTTTCCTATATATGTTTGAGGTGATTGAGGAGGTTTAATTATTCCCCCCATTTTCCCAAATTTAGTTTGTTCTGCAACCCATTCTTCTGATTGATAAATAGTGTTTTGGTTAGTAAAATAATCAGCACCATAAGCAGATTCAGCACCAGAACCTGCTAAGGAACCTGCAGCTACTACATCTTCCATGTCGGTGTTAAAGGCGTCTATGATTGATGAATCATCAGTAATAATTGGGGGCGTTACATCATCTGGCATAATTTATAAATTTAATACGGTTTCTAATGCGTGGTTTGTAAAATGGTGAGTAAAATTACCTACTCTAGATGTATTTTCACCACTATAAAAGTTATGAATTGATTCTTTTTCAGAAGAAAGAGACATTGTTTTTGGGTTATTATATTCATTATAAGAAATATGAATCCAAGAACAATCTATATTATTTCCACTAAAAGAACCTCTTTCAGGATACTCCCATATAATTTGATTAAAATGGGGTAAGTTATTAATACACCAATTAAATATTACAGAAGTAGGTCTAGAAAAACTAATTATATCTACTGCATATCCTCTAGTGTGTTGAGAATTTTCAACACCATCAAGGATAGCATTTAAAGCTTTAGTTCTATATGATGATTTAATAGCTATATCTCCAAATGCATTTATAATAGGACCTATTACATATGTGTGTAGTTGTTCTAGATTATGCCATATAAATCCTTCAGTAAGGAGAGGGTCATTATCTTTATCTATCCCTGGAAAATTATTTATATTATTAGCATTAGCAGTTTCACTATATATGTTTTCATATCTAGTAAAACGTGTATTATTAGTTCCTATTCCCTCTGCTAAATAAGAGTGAGGTACACCTGCAGGTATAATATAATTGTCAGGTAGAGAACTTATTCCCGAATTAAGTGGTATTACTTGTTGTTCTGTGGGTGCTATGTCATAAAATGGGGTTTCAGAATCTTCTAAATTTTGTAAGTAATTATTTTGTTGTAATTCTATTGGAGGAATTGTATCTGGTGGATTCATTTCTAAATCTTCTACTGTATCTTCTTCTAAATTTGTATCAGGTACACTAGGTTCTGATCTTTGTTTTCTATTAAATACTGATGTTGTTGATTGATAAGAGTCACCATTTATAGAGGCAGGTATAAAATTAGATATTTGTTGGTTAGTACACAAATAAATACTTGAATCATCTGCATTTATGTTTTCTAATATATGTTCATAGGATTCTCCTTGTTTATGTCCTTTTTGACCGTTTCTTATAATTGTAATAGGATCTCCTATATTACCCTCATTACTCCACTTATTAGGGTGGTATGTTCCTTCATTAGAATTATCTATTGTAGACCCAAATCTAATAGAATTTCCAAATCTTCCTTCAAGTATTACATCCCCTTCATATGGTCTTAAGGGCCTTACATCTTCTCTAATTTTAAAATATCTACCTTGGATATATTCACTATTCCAATCTAATTGACTAGGAAGGGGATTTCCTTGAGGAGAATTATGGATAGCTATAGGGTTCATATAATACCATGTTTCTATTCCCTCTTCATTATAAGTAGAATGAGGAGCTTGCATTACATGCACCAGTTCTTTAGCTATAGGATATTGTAAAAAATTATAATATAAAGGTTTAGCAATACGACACATAGAAAAATCTTCGGTTATTGCAACATCTTCATTTAAAAAAGTAAAAAAAATAGTACCTATAGATTCTTCACGTCCTAATCTTTCATAAAACCTTTCATCGGCTCTATCGAGTAGAATTTTATGTACTCTTCCTAGTAATATTGGATTAGATTGAATTTCCATGTCTTTTTTTATATTTCTTCTTTAGGTTCATTTAGTTGTTTTGGTTTTTCAACTGTTTTAGATATTTCTTCTGCTACATTTTGAAGTTGTTCCATTTCTTCTTCTGTTAATAAACCACCATCACCTGTGCTTGATGCTCCTGTAGATAAACGTTGTACTATAGCAGCCATTTTTATTAGTTGGTCGTCATTTTTTACACTAATTTCCATGTATTCTTTAATTAAAGGTACTACTACAGTAGCATCTCCTAGAGAAGTAATAAGAGGCCTTAATTCTGCTATTAAAGAAGCTAATTGTTTTGATTTTTTTGATTGGTTTTTGTGAATTTCTTTTAATAAATCAGAAAAACTTTTATCATCAAAAATTATTTGGTTTAATGAATCCATATTTATCTATTTGTTATAAATATAGAAAAAACTAAATTCTTACATAACCTGTTTCACGATATTCGTTATGAAGTTTTTTATATAGTTTTTTTAAAACTTTTGTTATTTTTGTAATAACAGGAGTATCTACATTAGTCATTTCACGAATATAAATATATAAAGCTTTTTTATTAAAAATTTCTAAATTTTCTCTACGTTTAAAAAGAGTATTAATAGCATCACATACTTTTCTATCTTTATCTTTTTTAAATATAGTAAACATATGTTTATCTACATATGATGTAAAATAATCTATAAAATCTTTTAATTCTTTTTTTCTCTCATCTCTGCCTAACTGATGTATAACACTACTATCTTCATCCGCCGCCATTACATCTGTTGTTTGTTTCTTTTTTTTATAGTTATTATTATTATAGAGGATAAGATAGTTTTTACCTACTATACTAAAATATGAAAACGCCTTTGAGCCTTTATCTGGATTAAAGTAGTCTAGTTTTTCTAAAAGAAAACACATTACTTCATGTTTTAAATCTTCTAAATTGTCTACTTCTGTATAATAAAATTTAAATGTATGTATTAGGTTTTCTGCTAGTTTATAAAAAGCATAATAGATTCTTGTTTTAAATATATAGTCTCTTTCATCTTGATTTGTAGATGCTAAATATTCTTTTATTGCTAGGTCAGTGTCTTCTGTAAAGTATCTTTTTTTTGTTCTTTTTCTTCCTCTTTTCTTTTTAGGAGGAGGAATAGAGTTTGCTTCTATTTTAATTTTGGTTTTAATAGTCATATTTTATTTAAGAGTAAATTCGTTTAAAGCTTCTTGAATTTTTTTTACCTCTTGAAAAAACCATCCTATTTCATCATCTGCATAAAATATGTTTTTTCTATCTACTTCTTTTAATCTTCTATCACATTCATTTATAGCTTCACTTTGTTTTGTGATAAAGTCTTCTAAAGCTTCATTCTTTTTTATTAAATTCATAAGAGCAAAACTCATTGAAGTTACAATTATGATAAGTATTATTGTTGATATTATCCAGCCCATAATTAATCTTTAAAAAAAGAATCTATAACATCCAAAGTAGCATTGGATAGATTCGGGTTATTTTTAGTATTTATTTTTTTAGCATTTCTTATTGTTTTGTCCCCTTTAGAACCATTTTTGGGTTTTGATTGTTTAGGAACAGCATCTGTTGCATTATTCCATATTTCAAATTCAATTTGAGCCGCCATATGGTCTGCTTGATGCATCAGTAAGGGTAAATGTGATCTTAATTTAGTTTCTTTCATACCTGACATAAAGTAAAATTTATTACTTTCGTCATATAAACCATCATGGATTTTAATTCCTATATATTCGTTTTGAGATACTTTACATCCTATTTGCTGTAGTAGAAATAAAGATCGTTCTGGTATTTTCATTGCAGGGATATCTGTATTGAATTTATAAACTTGACCTAATTTATCAATATGCCATTGTGAGTCATTTGGTTGATAATATTCACCTTCTTGTTGACCCATCTTACCTAAATCATGAAATAAAGCGACGAAATGCATTTCTTCAATTGTATATGTGGATATATCTCCTCCCATTTTATTCCACGTTTTATATAATTCATTTGCGCAATCATATACACGTAAAACATGGTCAACATAACCACCAGCAAAAGCTGAATGATGCCAATTTTTAGCTGCTGCAGGCATCATCATTATTCGTTCTTCAAATTTTTCTAAAAAAGGGAGTAATATATCTGTTCTTTCTTTAGATATATTTGTTTTTATTTCGTTTAAATAACGATCCCAATTTGATTGGATTTTTTCTGCTGATAACATAACTTATTTTTTATTAAAGTGTACTTATATTTGAAACCCCACTACCTCCTAAAGGGTTTGTGTATGATAATTTAATCATACTTCGTAAATCTTCAAATTTTTCTTTAAGATCTCCATTCTCCATAAATTCAAGTGCTTCTTGTTGTTTGCCACTTTTAATAAGCATATATAACTTGTTTAAACTAACATCCATGTTGTCTAAAGCACCCATAACTTGTCTTTCGTATTTCATAATTAATTGTATTTTTATATTATATAATAAAAGAACTCTACAGAACCAAATTTATCCTGATATTTTTATAAATTTAGATGAATTTTTAGTTGATGAATAGGCATATCGTATAATGTCATCTAATATTTCATTTGTAGGTTCTGGTTTATTATCTTCTAGTTTTTCTATAAGTAATAAACTATAATAGTTACCTATTTTCCATCCTGTTCCTGCTAAATCATATTTGTTTTTAAATTCTTCTTTTGATATATTTCCTATAAATCTATCAACTAAATAATATAATTTATTATAAAAATTTTCATCATTTTTTGCAAAACCATCTATTACTGTTTGGTAAGGCATAGGTAAAGGTTCTAACCCATTTCTTTCTAAAATAAAGTTTACAGCTTCCATTCCTGCTTTTCCTCCTTGTGCTGCTTTACCTTTAACTTCTACAGCAAAGCCTTTTGTTGTATCAAACATTCTAGCAGTTGCGGAACCCCCAGTAAAAATTATATCAGAACCTGCTGATGTTGGTGAACTTTTATAACCTTCATATGTATATTTTTCGGGTTCTACTTCAGGGTCATTAAATATTTTTTCTATTGCATCATTCTTTTTACTAATCATTTTTAATGATACTCCTACCATGTCTTTATCTTCATATAAATCAGCAATTTGACCATTTAACACTTCTACATTACCTGAAAATTCTTCAGGATCAACTTTATCGTTTATTAACCAAATATCAGCCGGATTCCATTTATCGTCTTTCATAAAACTATATTCTAAAGATTTATCTACATTCTTTTCTAATGAAAACCTAAAAGCATTATAAAGCATTTCTACAGTTTCTGAATTTCTATGAAATTTGTATTCTTTGTTTGGGAATAATTCGTATATCTTATTGGTTGCCTTAACTATAGAAAGGTACCAAGCTTCTTTTCTACTAAAAAATTCTTCTATTTCATCAAGTTCAGCATCAACATCTACATATTGTGCTGCTTGTGCAAACTGTTCTGAACTAGTAGCACCTAATAGGTCATCTTCATTAATAGGGCCTTGTTTAATATAATAAGCTATTGCTAATGCGTAACAATGAGCGGATTCCATTGTTCTTGTGTCATCAGGTTTTCCTCCAAATTCTGTTGTTTTTTTAAATTTAGTTAATCTATGTGTTTTACCTGAAGTGTCTGTAAATGTTAAATTTTTATAGTCTTGGTTTTGGATTTTTTGAATAGATTCAGCAGATTGTTCTGGATCTATAATAATTTTAGAACCATCTTCCATTTCAAAACTATCACCTTTTTTAATTTTATCTAAAAATCTAACATCATTTTCTCTTTTTCCTAAAGTAGCACTTTTTATAGGTGCTTCTTTTAACTTTCTTATAATTGTATCTGAAGGTATGTTTAGTTTTTCTAAAATTTGTTTAAGTATAGAAATATCAGAAGGATTATCCAGTGATGGATAACCCTTTTCTGACCTATAAGACCATTCTAATAATAACTCGTCAAGAGTCATGTGTTTAACCTTTAATTATATTGGCTAATTTTTTAAACCTTTCTTGAAGAGCCATATCCATAGGTGGAGCATCCATCATAGGTGGAGGACCTCCTGCAGGACCACCAGGACCACCAGGACCACCAGGACCTTTTGGTGCTTTAGGTTCTTTAGGTTCTTTATCACCTTCAAAATAATCTTTTAACATATCATAAATTTGACGTAATGTATCTTCTGAATCAGCCCCATCTGCATCTACATCTTTATCAGATACTGCTACTGAAGGTTTTTTCTTTGGTTTATCGTCACCTTTAGGTTTGTCGTCACCTCCTTTAGGTTTATCATCTTTTTTTTCTTTATCATCTGCAGTGTCTTCTTCTGCTTCTAGAAAAAGTTTATATTCTTCTGAAATGATGTTTTTTAGTTCTTTTAGTCTCATTTTTTTTTACTTTTTGAGTTATTTATTATTAGTCTTATACTTCAACCCCAAAATTTAATATTATTAATCTAAACTTAATTCCGGGATTCCACTTAAGTTCAAATAGAGTTAAAACTCCAAGTCTTAAAGAGATATCAATAATATTTTTTTTATTACCTTCTCTCCAACTATTTATCCAATTCATAACTAATTTTTTTGTTATTATAATCTTAATGCATTAGCTACACCTTCTAAATAAGCAGCTTTTGCTATTTCGTAATATGTTCTTACTCCTTCTGTTCCTTCTCTTAAAGATATTCCGTGTTCTTTACATATTTCAAGAAGTCTAAGAGCTTCAGTACGTGTCATTTCAGTTTCAGCTACTTGGCGTCTTATTCCTCTTGCTTCTTCTTCTACTCCTGCTCTTGCTTTACTTAAGCCTAATTTAAGTCTTTCTTGAATTTTTTTAATGGTTTTAAATAAAGGATCTCCTTTTGTATAAATTTCTCCTACATCATTACCACTAAATTCTTCTGCAAACTCTACAAATGTTTCTTCAAAAGCTAAATTTGCTTCTTGTTGTAACTTATCATATGTATCTTTTGCTGCTTTTAAATCTCCTCCTGTATCTGCTTTTATTTTTGTATATTCTTTCATTAAACAATCTTTAATGTAAAGTAAACTACCTTTAGCAGGATCTTCCATTGTATTGTCTTCCTCTTCTCCTTTTGCTTCTGTTTTTTCTTTGTCTTCAGGGCAGTAGAATTTTTTATCTATTTTAGAATCTACTCTAAATAGTATATCTTTTATAGCATCTTCTTCTTTATCAAATCTATCTTTTCTTGCTGGTTTTTCTTTTTTAGCTACTTCTTTGCCTTTACCTTTACCTTTTTTAGAAGTTCCTTCTTCGTCGTCCATGTCAGACATAGCTGCTTTTTTAGCGGCATCCTCATATAAGGCTTTTTTTATTTCTTTTCTAACACTTTCTTTAAGTTCCTCCATTTTATCTGATTTAGCCATTTGAGTATGTTTATATGAAAATTTTTTATCTACTTCTTTCATGTTATATTCTTCAGTAAATTCTTTTAACCATGATTTAAAGTTAGGTTTAGATTTTTTATTTCGAAATTCTGTTTCATATTGAATTAAGCCTGAATAATATCCTCCATGTGATTCTAAGTTTTTAATAACAGATTCTGTTGCTTTTTCTCTTTCTTCTGGTGTAGATTCTGCTAGTCTCATGCACCCCATGGCAGTTAACTCATAGTCCATACCTTTTCTAAATTCATGTGGGTTTAGGTTATCTAGCCTATTACCATCTTTTTCGTTTGATGTTTTTGGAGTATATCCGTAAAGTCTATTATTTGCCATTTTGATTATTGTTGTTCCCTAATAAATATATATTTTTTTTAAAAGGCGTTATTGTTTTATGATTCTATTATTTATTAATTTATTATTGTAGTTTATATTTAAATTATAAATACCACTTGGTAAGTTAGTCATGTCTATTTGTGTTGTTTTTTCTTTAGAAATAACTAAATTTCCTATCATATCATACATTTTTATATCAATTTCTTTTGTAATATTAAGTATGTCAGTTACAGGGTTAGGGTATATTAATAATTCGCCATTCATTTCTTCTAAATCAATAGGCCATCCTAAATCACAATAATTATATAGCTCAACACAAAAACTATTCCAACTACCAGTACAGCATTCTGTGTCTATTTCTATTACCCATTCAAAACATTCATTAGGTAACCAATATGGAACTCCTGGCCCACCACTACATCCTGCATCATATTCACAACTTCCGTCGTCTGTATTAACATTTCCATCGTAATTATAAGCATTAACATCAGTACATCCTGTTAATATATCAATACAAGTTCCATTATCTGTATTGGCTAATTCGTCATAATTAAAAGCATCGGAATCAGTACACCCGTAAATTACTTCTATACATGAAAAATCTTCTGTGTTGGCTTCTGAATTGTAATTAAATGCTGTTGAGTCTGTGCATCCATATATTACTTCTATACATGAATCATTGTCTGTATTTGCTAATTCATTATAATTGAAAGCCTCGGGATCAGTACAACCATAAACAGGATCAATACAACTAAAGTCATCTACATTTGCTAATTCATCATAATTAAGGGCGTTTGAATCTGTACAACCATATACAATTTCAATACATGAACCATTGTCTGTATTAGCATTTTCGTCATAATTTAAAGCAGTATTATCAGTACATCCATAAATAGGTAAGATGCAACTTCCATCTTCTACATTTGCGTTTTCGTTATAGTTTAAAGCAATTGAATTTGTACAACCTTCAACTACTGCAATGCATGATCCATTATCTGTGTTAGCATCAGCATCATAATTTAAGGCTGTTGAATCTGTACAGCCAAATACTACTGGTACACACGAACCATTGTCTGTGTTAGCATTTTCATCATAATTAAATGCTGTTGGGTCAGTACAACCATAGGCGATTGCTATACATGAACCATCGTCTTCTGTTGCATCTGGGTTATAATTTATTGAAGTTATAGTAGTGCAACCTAATATTTCTAATTCATCACATACTCCATCTGCATCAGTATCATTAAGACACACATCACTACAATCATAATAATCATCAGGATATGTACAACCTCCACTATCTGCATTTGCTCCTGAGTCATAATTACATGCTGTAGAATCAGTACAACCTAAATATATACAATCTCCTCCATCTGTATTAGCATCTTCATTATAGTTCCAGGCTTCTGAATCCATACAGCCAACTACTACACCTACACATGAACCATCATCAAAATTAGCACTTTCATCGTAATTAAATGCAACTTCTTGAGTACAACCAGGTATTATTTCTATACATGAACCATCATCAGTGTTAGCTTCTTCATTATAGTTTAAAGCAGTTGAATCTAAACAACCCTCTACTGTTGGAATACATAAAGTACCACAAAAAGGCATTGCTTCATAAGTTTGAAAGAAAGGTGGTGCAAAAGGTTGAAGTGCACCTTGACCATTATCTGCAAAAGGATTCCATCCTTCATACATTAATATAACACCATTTTGATCTGTTAATTTGAATGAATTGTGTAGTGTTTGGAATTCTACTTCTTCTGGTGGGGTTTGAGCTCCACCTACTTCAAAGTAAAATATTTTAACAGGTTTATCTGTTTCTAACCATATAGGAAATGTTTGTTCATATTGTCCTGGCCCCATTGTAAATGACCATTGATTATCTCCTTGAACAACACCTAAAAATGAATTACCCCAACCATCAGCACCTGCATCTCCTATCCATAATTCATAATTACATGTAGGGTATATTTCCATTTCAGTTGCTAGAGAATCATAATTAAAGGCACCTTCATCTGTACATCCAAATATATGTTCATTTAAACATGAACCATCATCTACATTTGCAAAGGGATTAAATTCTTGATAATCACTATCTAAACAACCTAGTACATCTTCTGGCCCCCCACATACAGGAATTTCTTGCCAACCTGAATAAGCTACACTACCAAAACCAACACCTACATTTTCTTGATTTGCATTTACCCACGTTCCTGAAGATAATGTAGTAATTGTATCTCCATTACACCCCGTTATAAGAACTTCACCATCTATAGTCCCGCCTGTAGTTGAACCTGCCAAACCATCACCATATGTATCTGATATAATGAATTCAAATCCTGATTCCATTGCACAAACATCATAAGTGTAAGTTTGTCCTATATCTTGATAGGTATATTCTCCACTAAGAACTTCCATAGAACCATCACCACTAACAAATGACCAACTAGTTTCACTCGGCCAATTATCTAATGTTATGTTTATTTTTAATGAAGTATACCCTGCACCACATAATTGACCCCCACATGAACCATCATCTACTGTTGCCCATGGGTTATAGTTAGGAGCATCTTCATTTGTACATCCTTGTGTACATGGATATGGAGTAAAGAATATAGTATCTGATACTAAACTATCTGCTGTAAGAAATTGAGCATAAAAATTATCTTCCCAATTAGGAGGCATTTGGCCATTACCAGCATAAACCCCCCATATACCATTATCTATATCTGTATCAAAAGTATATGCATTAGTATCTTCGCTACCATAAGTTATTTGAATTATATTACAATTTGGATTATCTGAAGAATCCCAGTTATAATAAAGAATTGCAGAACCTCCATCACATGTTTGTTCTACATAAATATTGTCGATTGATTCACAGGGAGGGTATTCACATAACATTGAATCGTTTACATCCGCATCAGGATTATAATTGACTGCGTTTTCATCCATACAATCAATAACTGGTGGGTCTGGGGGAGCACAAGGTGCTATTGTTAAAGACTCAATTAAACCTATGCCATAATCTCCTTGAGCAAAAAATAAAGTATCTTGACATGCATTTGATACTAAACAATAACCATCATCAGGCCATGATAAACCATCACCAAAGGAATCTAATAGTTCAAATGTATAGTCTCCTGACTCTAGAGAATCAATTACATGAAATGCATTTGGTTGTTGAAATTCATAATCTCCACCTGATGCAATCACACCATAATCATTAGATAATGACCATGATACTTCATCTGCATAATTATCGAATTGGAATTCTACATTTACCCAAGTATCTTGGGAAAATAAAAATAAAGGCAATAATGCCAATAATAATAATAACTTTTTCATACGCTTATATTTTTAATATTCATCCATTTTAATTTCATTTACTACTTCCTGTACGTCTTCTCTGGTTGCTTTCATTGCAAATGATATGTCTGCTTGGAATCGTTTGACTTCTTCACCATTAAATACAATAATTGTAGGTACAACAACTATTTCATATTCCGATTGAGCTGCTGTGTTTGCTGCTATATCAATATACTGTATTTCACAATCTTTTAATTTTTCTACCCATTCTACATCATTTGCTGAATTCCACCCAGCATTAAATTGCACTACACATACATCGGCATCACAAGGTGATTGTGAGTATGCTAAAATTGGAAGTAATATTAATAATAGTAATTTTTTCATTTTTTTTTATTTTAATTGGTCTATTTTGTCCTCAATACGTCTTAAATCTTCTTTTATTTCTTCGACGTCTTCTTGAGTATTTTGTATGGTTAATCGAATATTTTTATCTTTCATATCAAATTCCATTCGTGTAACATCTGGGTTAGGAGGAATAGGTAATTCTTTAGCTTCAGCAATATCTGCTTGTAACATAAACCACATACTGATAATTGTGGTCATTGCAAATCCTATGCCTATTAGCGTTTTTATACTTATCTTAAAGCTTGAGTCTTCATTTAATTCTTTTGCCATCTTTTTAAAATATTTTGTAATTTAATCCAAGTGAGAAGTTATGCCATTCTCTATTCCAGTATTTATTATATTTGCCTTCAATAAAGGTACCTAAATTTTTATTAAACCAATAACCAAAAATCAAACCGCCAGAATAATCTAACCATTGACCTCCATTAAAATTATGATATGAATATTCATTTCCATCATCATAATGATAAGGCATTAAATTGCCCCATGAATGTAACCAAAACTTCTTATCGTAATGGTAAAAGTCAAAACCAATAATTACAGAATGTTGTAATGTATTACTTAATTTGTTTCTTTCAGATTCAACGAATTCATCTAATACTTGTGGTATAACAACTTCTTTCCATACTTCATTTGATGTTGCAACTACATTTCCATTAGAATCGGTATAGATTCCTGTAAGAGGGTCTATGTTATATCCTTCTTGTAATGCCAGATATGTGTAATGTAGATTTCCATTTTCTAATATCCAATCTTCTAACGGATCAAACCCATAAGGTTCAGCAAATCTTTGTACTGCTCCTATATTAAATGATAATTTTTTGCTTATTTTTTGTCTATATCTTTGTGTTGATTCAAAGTACTCAATATCTGCAAATCCGTTTGTATAGTATTCTGCTTTAACTAACCATTTATCTGCAACATATCTTAGGAAATGGTGTTGATCAAAGAATGTTAATCCTTGTTGTCTTTTATATTCTCCTTCAAATAAAAATTCAAAGCCAGTTACTTTACCCATTGTAGCAGCGTCTGAAAATGAGTTTTCATTTCCTTTTTTAAATGCTTCTTTTGGTAAATATCCAAATCTAGCAATTTTTCTTACACCAAATTTAATTGAATAGTCAAATGGTGTTTCTATAATATCTTGGTTTAATTGACCTGTAGTAATAGAATATATGTCATCATCTGATATTGAAGTACCACCATTAACGGCGCCATAAAATGTTGAAAATTTAAATACTTTTTTAACTTCCTTTTTAAAGTTAAACTTTTTTTCCTCTGTTTGGCCAAACATAAGAAGAGGAAATGCTAATAGCATAACTAATAAATGTCTCATTATAATGGGTTTTTCTAATAAATATAGAAAAGAAGAATAAAAAAGCAGCCCTTTCAGGCTGCTTCTAGGATTTTGACGACATGATCCTTGTTTGCCGTATGACGTGGGTACCTAACTAGGCAGCCATTGCAAAAACTTGCTCTTTAGCAACTACAGTCTCTTGTGAAAGAGATCTAATAGCTGATAATGAAGCAAATATATTTGCTATCGTCGTGTTAACCTGTTTGCCGGTTACTGCGTTGGTCTTCTTTATATCCTTACTCCCGATCAATTCCATAACACCCCCATGCTTTAAATATTTTTTAGTGGAGGTGACGGGATTCGAACCCGTGTCTCGCTGAGCAGCTAATATAAATACTAACGACCATTTAATATATATTAATATTCCAAATTTAAATGTATGTCTTCTGCTTTATTGTGGATTTCTTTTAGTGATTTTAATGTTTCTTCTCTAGTTAGTTGAGAATCTCTTTCTATGTCATCAATAAGCATTTCTATTTTTTCTAACAGTTCTTCCATTATTCCTGAATTTTTTTTAAAGCATATTCCCACATTTCACAAACTTCTTTATGTTTGTGTTTTTCTTGGGTATTCATTTTTTTAAGTTGCTTGTCAAATTTTCTACGAAGTTTTTTTTCTTCAACTTCTTCATAAATTCGATACATGGTGTCTTCAGATTGTTTAGTCATTTTTATTTAATCCATTCGTTATATGCTTGTACATATGCTTCTAATTTAGGAACCGTTGGATTTTCATCCATAATTTCTTTAGCTAATGCCATTACTTCCCCTCTTAAACCATAATTATTAGCTTCTTCTAAAAGTAATTCAATATCTTCTTCATCATTTAGAAGGCTTTCTTCCTCTTCTCTTTGGTCTTTCATTTGGAAAAAGTTTATAATGTTCTGCCCAATACGCCTTCTCAATATTTGAAATCTTCTGTTTATCAGATTTAGTAATTCTTTTTTTTCTTCCATTCTCATGATGTTTAGGTGCTTTTAATTTTTCTAATTTATAATATAATTTTTCTAACTTATTATATGTAGTATCTAATTGTTCTACTAAATAAGGACCATTAGGGTATTTGTTTAAATCATAATGCCATCTAGAATCTTCAAATTCTACAACATATTTCATTTTTTTCTCTACATTTTCTTTAGGTCTCCCTCTATTTTCACTCATGATATTAATTCTTTCTTTAATAATAATTGGTTTAATGTTTTAGTTATTTCATTTATGTTATTAATATCAATAAATGATGCATCTTTACCATACATCTGTTTAAAATTATTTGATGCTTTTTCATCATATACATCTTGTATAAAATAACTTAATATATTAACCCCACCTTTTTTAATATTTTTTATCACTCTAGCTGTATCTGATATTGCTTTTTCACCTTTATATTCAAGAAATGTGGGCATTCCGTCACTCATGTTAATAAGGTAAGAATCTAAATAATATGAAGAATTAGGTATATTTAATGCATCTAAACATATACCTTCAGGTGTTAACCCACTTTCACGATAATACTTTAGTTTTTTTAAATCTTTTAATGTATGTTTTTTGCTATCAAAAGCTAAAATTAATAAAGGTACTTGGCCACCTCCTAATGCGTCTCCGGTGGTTCTAATAGATATTAATATATTAATATTATTCATGTTAAGGGATACATACCCTAATGCTATAGTGTTGATTAGTGTTTGATTCCATTTATCTCCTTTCATACTACCACTACCATCAATTGATATATTTAAACTTATAGGTTTATAATTAGCTTTGTCTATTTTATAAAATAAATCTTCTTCAAAACCAGCAGCATATATTCTTCTAGGATCTATTTTGCCTTGTTTTAATCTTTTAGATAATGAAGTTATTTGCTCGTTTCTAATTTGTAATTTATTTAATAATCTTTTACCTTTAGTTATTCCTTGTTCTATTAAATTATCATTTTTAGTATATTTAAATGAATGGAATTTATTGTATAAATTTTCATTTATAGACGCATCACTAATACCCTCCATTATATGAACAGGTCTTTTTTTATCAGCAGATGTTATAAATTCTACTTTAATAAGAGATTCACTAATAGCTTTTATTTTATTTTTATGAATAGCTGATATCTTTTGTTTATGAACTTTTCCTAAAGTAAAATCTTCTTGTTTTTTAAGTAGATTTTTTAAGGATTTTGTAGATGCACCTTTAGGATTACTATCTTTTTTATTTTTATACGATTGTTTTGTATAATCATCTTTTGTTAATGTTATTAAATAATTATATATACATTTATACACTTCACATGCAACCCTAAGTGAGTCTAAAGTATTTTCAAGTCTATTGATATTTTTTAAATCTAATATATCATATACTTCTCTTAATTTAAATAAAGCCGTAAGGTCTGTGTTTTTGTTAAATATATTAATTATACGAAATATATAGGATTCCCAATTTTCGTTTCTAAATTTATTACTTCGAATTCCTATATCAACTGTGCTATTATAGAAATATTTATCATACATTGCTTTATAATAACTTTGATAGCCAGGAGCTGTGTTATAAACTAATTGGTCTATTCTCCTATCTTCAACAAAATTAAGTAATAATAATATTATTTCTTTACCATGTATTAAATTACGTTCTAATAATAAATTACCTATTTTTTTAGGTACATCAAAATTTGTATAAGCACAATGCGCACCTTCATGTAATGCTAATCCAATTGTACTGTCTAATGTATTTTGTGTTATTTTTGATGATATAGTAATTGATTTACCGTCAGTCATACTATCACCGGTAGTTGTAAATTCAACTGGTATTTCGTCTCCAGTAAGTATTTTTATAAAATTAGTTATATTACGTTGTGTGTGGGCTAATTCTATTAAATCGAATTTTTCCCATGGATGTTTATTCCAATATTCAGAACCTTTATTCATATTATATATTTGTTGGTGTTATTCCTAAAAGTAAAAATATATGTCCGAGTAATAGGAATATTAGTAAAAGAAATAACATTCCCATAATATTCCAATAAATAAATGAAGGGATAACTATTAGAGTTCTTTGAATGTCATTTTTTGGGTTTTCTAAAAATTTCCAGATTTTTCCCCTAAAAACCTTATGATCAATCCACCACAGTATGTAGGGGAATAAAAATATTGTTGCACATAATAATAGTAGTACTATTATTCTTTCTAAACTTACTTCTTTTAGCATATATTATTTTTTTGAGTGATTTAAAATATTATTAATAATAAAAGGAATTGAAATTAAAAAAGCCCACCCCCATATAGCATTAATATTAGTAGATGCAAAAATAGGGTTCCATATATATTCGAAAAAGGGAGTAGCAACTATACCTAATACCATAATACCAAGTGGAATTCCTAATATAGTAATTATGATATAAAAAATTATTTTTTGATTTTTTTCTAACATAATATTTAATATTTAATATTTTAAATAGTTAATAATATTTTTTACTATTAATATTCCAAGGTATATATTTAATAAAAGGGTACCTACTAAAAGATATTCATTACCATATGGCCAGTGAAATACTTTGAATAATAAACCGTTGGCGTAAGCCGCTACCATAAGATATTTTAAATTTTCCATAATTTTTATAATTTTAATGTTTATATATACCACCAAGATACGAAAGGGATTTTGCTTCTCCAAATTATTTCGCAGAAGTCTTCAAGAAATTTTTATTGATTATTACCCTTTTATAACTCTATAGACAAAATACACAGTTCCTAATAATACTCCAAAACTAAGTATTACTGCACTAAAATTGAGATGTAATAGTTTAAATACAGCACCTATTACTAACAAATAAGCAGCTGTAATTCCTATTCTGTGTATTAAACCTGTAAATAATGTTTTTAATTTTTCCATGATGTTATAAATTTTTTAATTATACCATCAAGATACGAAAGAGATTTTGCTTCTCCAAATTATTTTGCAATTACTTTTAAGAAATTTTTATAGCCTCCTTCTAAGTTATATAAGGTTATATTATGTAGTTTATAAGTCATATATACTACGGGTTTGCTTCTTCTGCCAGTGTTACAGTATATTATTATTTGTTTTGTTCTGCTGAGTTCATCTAATTTTTCTAAAAAATCGCCCATAGGGATATTAATACTATCTTCTATATGGCCCTCTTCATGTTCATAAGGTTCTCTTATGTCAATAAGTTGGACTTTTGATAATTTATTTAATAATTCTTCTGATGTAATTTCTTTTAACATGATACAAAACATTGAGGACCAATGGGTTTAACCCCTTCTACGTCCATTTCTACATAAACACTTGAATCTCCTGTCTTAAATCCCTTTTCTAATAATAAGGGTAGGCTCATTGGTTTAGCCCAGGCATAAGTAGTATATCCTTTAAAATTTTCATTAACATATTTCCAACGAGTATCCCATAGTTCTCTAAATATTCCTTGTCTTCTATGGTCTTCATGAACCCAGGCATCTAAAAATTTAATTCTTTTATTAGCTTCTAACTTCATATGAATATGTCCAACACAAAACTCATCTTTATGAGCTACCCACCCATGCATATCATATTGTCTTGTACCCGATGGGAATATATGAATAATTTTAATATTTTTGGGCACTTTCTGATAATAAATGATTTAGTTAAACTTGGGTATCGCAAATACATATTACTTATTTGTTTCTTCCTTACAAGAAGCTTCTTCATCATTATAGGGAAACCATTTATTCCATAGGTCTTTCCTTCTATCACAACCACAGTCTTTATCCCCATATACCCATTTTACAAGTCGTTTAATCCCTGTAAATATCATTATTTTTTCAAATGTGTCTCCAAAACCTTTACTTTTTTGGTTTTCTTGTTCGAGTGCTTGTTTTATTTGGTCTCTTAGATCCATTGTTATTAACCTTTATTGTATTATTAAATGTTCTATTATAATTTATTTTATTTATATTATAATTTATTTTATTTGTTCTGGTTGAATTATTTGATTTCCAATTTCTAGGAAAGACAAATGATTTATCCTTATTATTTTTTACTTTAATAGTTGGTCTAAAATCTTTTATAATATTATTATTAACTGTTGGTCCTCTATGTCCATGCACATAATGTTCATTGTCACAATGTATGTGTATATGGGTATGTGTGTGATAATGGTGGGGAGGAATAAATTGATAATAATACCACCAAGGATAATAATGAGGAATCCCATAATAATAATAAAAATTATTCCAATATCCGAAATATGGTGTACCTCCTACTTCATAATCAGTATACCAATATACTTCAGTTGTATGCGGGTGATCTTCATATACAGGATCAACAGTATATGAAGTTATAGTGCAACTACATAATAATAATAGTAATAATAATTTTTTCATGAATTATTTAGTTAATGTACTAGGGTCATTTGGCCAATTATACATATCGTGTATCCTTTCTCTTACCCATATATTTGCTATATGTTTAGTCCCTTCTATTATAGGCAATCCTGCATGGAATGATTTTTTATTTGGTTTATTTTCTATTATATTTTTCCAGAGTACTAATCTGCCGGGTTTCGGGTTTATATTTAATTGAGAGGGAAAAAAATAAGTACCCCCACCTTCTTCAACATCTGATAAATAAAACATAGCTGTCCATATTCTATTCCCTCCATTATCTGTCATTTTATTTTTTAAACGTATAGGAAAGTTATCATAATGACCCTTAAAATATTGTCCTTCATTATATCTAACAATAGATACTTCTTCTTGATTATTTATGTCAGTTCCTGTTAAGAATGAGGTTATTGTACTTAGTATTTTGAGTGGTTTGGTTTCTTTTTCTTTAAGTTTTGATGTCCAAGAGCGTTCTGTATTGTAACTTGTGCGGAAAGAGTTTTTAGTATTTATTCCCTTATAGTTACTTGTTCTAGAAGAAATATAATGATTATTAGATACTTTTATTATGTTTTTACATTCTTTTTTTGTTAAGACATTATCAAAAACAAAAAGCCAAGGAATAATTCTTTTATTTTTCTTAACCAAACCTCCCCATGAATAGTCATATAAAGTTATATCTTGGGTCATTATTAACTCTATATTTTCTAGTCTTTTTTCTAATGACTCCATATCTTTTAATTTATTCATATTCTCCATATAAATTATATCTTTTTGGTGGTTCAGGTTCCGGTTCAGCTATGTCTTGTTCATGGTAAATAAATACTTTCCCTTCAGCTGCTTTAATTACATAATCTCTTTCTTGAGTTTTTTGAAAAACCCATTCAATTCCTTCAGTAAGTGAAGAAAATATAGGCTGTTCTGCCTCTACTGGTGTCCATCTGTCTCCTGGTGGGAATCTTTTTAAAACTTGTTTTAATTTTATATCTTTTTCAGCCATTTAATTTAAATAATTATTAATTTCTTCGTCGTTTGGTATTCCTATAATTCTTTCACACTCATCACATACCCATCTAATAATAAATGTTGAGGAATCCACAGATTCTGGTATAGATTTTATAGATTTATTAAAATGTTTACAATCATTTTGTAAATTTTCAATTTCTCTTGAAATTTTACGCTTCTTTTCAAGAAGAGAAGCTACTTTTCTAGATTTTGCCATAAAATAAATTTTTTAGCAACCTTTTCGTAACTTCTATACTACATCCTACATCCTACATATATACGCCCTGACATTAAAAAATCAAAACCAATAATGATACATATACGGCGGACGAACCAAACACGGATAGATATACGGTGAACGGTGTGACGGTGTCCGGTGTCCGGTGTATATATGAGGCTCGACGTAAAAAATTTGTCAGAGTCTCTCTTTTAATATCTGTATATTATTATATGAAATGGGTATTTCTGGCTATACAGCCGCAAGAAATACGGATAACATCATGATTATGTACAGGTAGGCGCTTATATCGATTTTTCTTTCTTGCATATTTTAATTATTTTACATGAATACGTAATATCCCATGAGGATACAGCGATGACTTTAATATGAAGTGATTATTAAGTTTTTATGCATATATTTTATATGCGTATATACGCTCGATGGTGGAAGATCGTTAGCGAACTGAGAATCGGGACAAGCCCGCCGGCCTTCGCGCGCATACGTCGATGGCACGCGGGCGTGGCGCATCTATATGTGCACGTACGCACACGTACGCTCACTTATAGAAGAAGAGAAATCATTTTTAGAAAGTAACTTTCTTAAGATTTATTTCAACATTCACACGTTTGCCTAACACATATGTAAATCCAGTAACTTTAGTACGTCCTATGTAATCTACATTACACACATATGAACCATGTGAAGCACTAACTATACTACCAGTATTATTATCACCTCCAGTATACATGTACACACCATTACTATCATTGTTGATTTTAAAAGTATTACCATTAGTAAACTTATCATTCTGTGATTTATAGAACGCTTGTTTAGCTAACCTAACTTGTCTAGCTGATTTTTTATTTACTGGTCTGCCTGTATTATTACTACGACCATCTACTTTAACTTGTTTTACTACATTGATTTTAACTTTATTCATAACTTACAGATTTAATTTGGTTTTTAACTCTTTATTTATACCATAAATATACGACCTCTCTTTGGCTACTCCAAGTCTTTCCACACAAGCAGTTTGCAGTTATTCATACAAACAAACATTCATACAGCCAAATAAACATACAATTAGTTGTGAACAACAAAGATGTTTGTGAACAATAATAGGCTATATAGAAAAAATGTGGCTGTCTCACAGCATGTATGTACGGGACAAACAGTCAGTCTAGTTAACTATATATTACATTACATATACACTACATACAACTATACAATACTATATATAAATCTATATACATTTACATATACACATATACTATTATATATACTACACTACATTAAAACATACACATTATTGTACGTTTATTCATTAAGTATAACATATATTACATAGAAAAAAACACACAACACATCGCTATGCATTACTATATTATTACAGTTATATTACATTATTTTATTAGTATATCAGTTGCATTATCTATCCAATCAAGTATACCTTCTAGTATACCAGTTTCATATAAGTACAATATACCAAACAGTATCAATGTCCATTTAACTATTCCAAATAATGCTTCTACTGTACATACCATTAGTGTTTTTATTAGTTTCATATTTGATTTTTTTATTTATATTTTTCGCTACCAAAAGCCCTAAACACTATTACATGATTAGAGCTATTTAGCTACATATTATTTATTATTACATATTATATTTATTTGCTAGTATTATATCTATTGCTTTAAACGTAATTATTCCTATTGCTAATGCCATATTGTTTGGTTTTAAATTATTTATATTATTGATTATCTACTCCAGCTATCTTTTCTGCTGTTTTAACTATTAACCATATACTTACTATTATTATAAATTCCATAATTATTTATATTTGTTAAATATACCTAAATATACGAACCCTCCTTCGCTTCTCCAAATATATTTGCAATTACTTTTAAATGTATATACGTAGGCAGTTTGTATGGTGTTAATAGTAGACTGCTTTTAATTAACTTTCTCTTAAAGACTCCCACTAGAAGGCTTGGAGAAGCAAGATAGCTTTCGTATATTTAGGGAGAATTAAGAATTATAAATAAATAAAACCAAATTATTATGATATTAGAAAATTTTAAAAGTGGATATGAAATTACAAATGGTAGTTTAATAGCCAAAGGTGAAAAAAATGATTGTGTAGTAAGAGCATGTGCTAATGCTTTTAATATAACTTATGATATTGCACATAAGTTTGTTGCAGTTGAGTTTAAACGTAAAGCAAGAAAAGGTACTAAAAATGTATTTAGTACATTTAGTGCATTAGGTAAAGTTGCATTTGATTTATTTCAAGATAGTTTATTTCCTATTACTAAGGAATATAAATTAAAATGTGTAAATAAGCCAGTTAATGCTAGTTATACTCATAAGAAAGTAAATTATACTGTAAAAACATTTTGTGCTAAATTTAGTAAAGGTACTTATATAGTATTAGTTAATAAGCATGCTTTAGTAATTAAAGATGGTATTGTGATTGATAATGGAGATATGAGATTTACTGGTTATAGAAGAGTAGTAGAATCATATATTAAAGTTTCATAATTGATTTTTAAAACACCAATGTATGCCCTGATAATAAAGGGCTTTTGGTGGCGTAAATTAAAATTAAATATATATGATTGAAGGATATAAATACACAAAAGAGCAATTACATTTATTAATACATAATTGTAATGTTTATGGTTTAGGTAATGATGTAAAAGAAAAGTACATTAAAATGTTAAATGAATTAGATCAAAATAATAGTAAAGATGAGTAGTAGAGAAATAATGAATGCCCAAGGTTTTGGTAAACCTAGGTTTGATGAAGTGCTAGAATTAAGAGATGAAAAGCACGATTTAGAATTAAGAATAAAAAATTTATATAGTGAAATGGAAAATGATCCTGAAATAGAACTTGAAGGTGGTCCTGTTGCTGACCAATATGGAGATGAATTAAATAAATTAGAAAATAGATTATATAAAGTTAATAAGCAAATAGCATTGTATGATGAGTTCTAGAAGTTAAAAATATAATTTGGTGAAAAAAGAAGGTGTTATTAAAACACCTTTTTTTAACTTAATCCTAGATTAAATATAGCATCTAGTATTACTATAATTACTCCTGCACCTAAAACTCCTATTGCAAACAATAGTGCTAAAGTAATAGGTGCTAAATTTGGGTCACTCCATTTATTTCTCATAATAACTATCTATTTTATCTTCCATATCTTTTACATACATACTTTCTAGAACATCATTTCTATAAAAATGCTCACTTGTAATAAAACCAAGTATTTTAATACCTAATCTAGAATCATTCTCAATTAACTTAAGTAATTCTACTTGATTTGTTAAAGGCCATATTCTAGTATCTGTGATTTCATTTTTACTATTATAATAATCTGTTATGCTATATTTCATTTCTACTCCATCTGCGTCAACTAGCTTTATTAGGTATTCTATATGATTTTCTAATCCTTCTTTTTTTCTACTCTTATAATTGAGTAAGTAAAATTTTGCTTCTTGTGCTATCATATCTTATTTATTTTAGTTTTTCGTCACCACAAGCCCTATTGTACTGAGAGTCATCCTCCATTCTAATAGGGCTTCTAGCTTTCAAACCAAATTAAACTACTATGATAGTTTTCTTATTCCCATATCAACTATATCTCCTGAATACTGAACATATTTTTTATCTATTGTAACATGGGTGTTATAATCAATTTTTTCTTTTAATACTTTACTTGTAATTTGAATTGCTTTTAATAGTGAAATAAATACTTTACCTCCTATTATTATTCCATTTTCTCTGTTTAATTTAATCTTTTTCATAGTATTTTAACTTTTATATTATCCCATAATATACGAACTCTCCTTTGCTTCTCCAAATTTTTCTTACCAAGTCTTTGAATACTTTTCTAGTATTTCTCTTGGATATAATTTACCATTTCCATTACCTAAAACATCTTCCCACCATCTAATACCCATTTGTAATCTTGGTACTGCAAACTTACTAATATCATCATCTGCAATATAAAAGAATAAGTCATTTCTACCTCCCTCTCCTGTTTCATCTGGTAATGTTTTAACTTGTGTTTCAAAACGTACATTAACCCCCATTTTATCCTTAAAAAATTCTACTAATTCTTTAGCACCACCTTCTGGCATTAAAGTACCTTCCATTACACATAATTGATTAAATTGTTTTTTTGCCATCTTATTTTATTTTAAATAATTTATAATTCTGTTCTTCAGAAATCGCTTCTAGCTCCATAGGATTATTTTCATAAGTATATCCTAAATCGTAATAATATGCTTCAGCTTCACGTGGCTGAAGGTAATGTCTGTACTCATGTAACAGAGCTTTGATTAAATCAATTTCATCTTTTATATAAGGAAAATATATAAAAATTTTATTTTCATCTTTACAAAACTCACCACTTGGACAACTATCACCTTCCATATCCTCATTATTACTAAGTCTAGCAAATATATTTGTATGAACTTCCACTTTAGGCACTTCATAACTAATATGTTTACCATAGTGCTTTGTTATCTTTGGATAAACATCATCTATAATTTGTTGTACGATCTCTTTATTCATACCATGAATATACGAAAGATTTTTCAGTTCTCCAAATTATCTCGCAATTGTTCTTCATCCATTTGCAAGATTTCTTCTAGCATATCTCCTATTTTATTACAAACTTCTACTTGTGCTTGCATAACTTCATACTCAAGCTTTCCACTACGCTCTGAATTGTAGTAGAAAGTACTTGAGTCTGCATTATTAAGCCATTGTGCTAATAATTTTATTTTATCTTCCATATTAAACGTATGCAAATGCTAATTCACTTAATTTCTGATTTACATGAATGCTTTGCTTGAAATTTTTAATTGGTCTAGCTTTTCTAGATTTTTTATTTCCACCTATATAATGAAATTTACCTTGTACTAAACTTTCCTGTACACGATTATAAACTTCCCATAAGCCATTCCCTTCATCTTCTTTTCTTTCATAACTAAGTAAATCATCTAAATCAACTACTTTACTTATATTTTCTTCATTATAAGCTTTTTCTGTAAAACGTAATAGTGCTGCTTGTTTAGCAAATTCTATTTGTTGCTCTTTATTTAACTCAACTTCTTTCATTGCTGTAATTCTAGTAAGTGTTTCATCTATTGTAGCAACAAAATTATTTACTAAATCTTGTATAGCTTCAAATGAATATCCTTTATGTACTAATCTGCTAGTACCATAATCTTCAGTTTTAATTACTAAACCATTACTACATACTAATCTAAATATACCTGCTGATAATGTAAATGCATTACCACCATCATGACTATTAGTTAAAAGTAACTGTGGATATTCAGTAGCACCTTCTGTTTTATAGCTATCATTTTCAAATGTAATCATATGCTTTTGATAACCATTTGTTTCTTTCTTTCTAGCTTTAACTTGAACTGCATCTACAGGATTCCAACCTAATGTACGTAAGTCATTTATTACACTACTAGTAGGAACAAATGAATAATGTTTAGATAAACCTAAATTTGCTTTTTCTTTATCACTTAATGTTTGTTTAAAAGCAACTGGGCATATAAACTGAATATCACTATCAGTTAATGCTTGATGTGCTTTTACCTTAGCATCAATAGTATTCTGTACTGCTTGTTGCCTTTGGATTTCTTTCTCGTGTGCACGAGGATCAATTTGATTTGCCATCTTTATTTATTTTTAATTATTATACTATAATATACGAACTCTCCCTGTGGAGGCCAAGCCTCCTGTATGGAGTCTTTAATTTAAGTTAATACTATTTTGTTTTAAATCCATTAACTCTTGTTGTGCTTCAACTCTTTCTAATACTGATTCTAGTATGTCAAGTTGTTTTTCTATTCCATAAGTTAAGTATCTAGGTCCATTCTCACTGTGTAGCATTGCTAGTTCTGTAGTTAACTTACATATTTTAGTTTCTAAATCATCTATTAGCTCCTGTAATACAGGTGCTGGTGTTAAATCTATTGTCATATATTTATCTTTCATATTATACCATAATATACGAAGGATATCTTGCTTCTCCAAATAAAATTGCAATTACTTTTTCTTTCTTTCTTTGCAGAAAAACTTGGAGAAGCAAAAGAGAGTTCGTATATTTAGGTATAATTAAGAAGTATAAATAATATAAAACCAATAAGTTATGACAAGAAATGAACAAGAATACTATAAGAATATAGCAAGAATAGCTAGGTCTTCAGAAGACATATTTGTAGCTATAGAAAGAATTGCTAATGCATTAGAAAGTGGTAATTACATAAATAAAGAATCAGTAATTGCTAGAAAAGAAGCTTTAGAACAAGAAGCCCACAATGTAAAACATGCTTTTACTGCAATGGATGGTACAGATATACAAGATAAATATGCAAATAAAGCTGTAGATAGAATACTAGATAATGGTATTGATTTTCAAGTTAAAGAGCAAGAAGAACTAGATACACATCATGATTATTTACATGGTTTAGTACAAGATTTAGATAATGATGCTTATTATGAGTTTTGTAATACACATTGTTTACCTGCAAGTGATACAGTAGCAGTTAGTAATTATATTACTGATTTAGATTATGATGAAGTGTTAGGTATAATTAAAGAGCTAGAAGAAGAATATCCTTTTGGTGGAAAATCAGATGACCAAGCAAATGAAGATGCTATTGAATTAAAGCATGGTCATTTTAGTGAAAAAATAGGTGTGCCATATGATGATGATTATGATCTTCGTTGCACTGCTAGAATGTATGAAAATGAATTAGAGCATGGTCATCTTAGTACTAAAAAAGAAGCTATATTAGATTATGTTACAAATGAGTTTGGTTCACAAGGTGCTAGATATACTGATATAATTAAGTTTGCTTATTACTTAGGTGATTCAAGTGGTTCTAAATTTAATCCTACTAGAGATAGAGGATATTATTCATTAGGAATGAGTGGTAGAGGTGCTTATTTAATAAGAGGTGGTAAAGATTTTCTTGTTAAAGGAATTAATAAGGAAGGTGATGAAAGATATTTTGCACATAGTTTTGTAGAATCAGTTACTGATTACTGGAAGTATATATAATAGTACTTCTAGCATTCACTATTAGCCCCTTATGGGGCTTTTGGTGGCGAAGAAATATATGAGATTATTTGGAGAAGCCAAAGAAAGTTCGTATATTTAAGCATAAATAGTAAAAACCAAAAGTTATAAGTTATGAAGAATGTAAATTTAAAATTAGTAAAAATGGAGGATATCAAGTTTAATGATAACTTGTTTATTCCAATGAAAACAAAGACAATAGTTGATTCTATATTGAGTACTGAAGGTGGGATTTTTCCTGGTACTAA